>ERZ1026796.584-NODE-584-length-28400-cov-3.988257_pt1 | contig 28400 bp, 10 predicted proteins | sample MGYA00520874_ERZ1026796 | MGnify/ENA primary metagenome ERZ1026796 (study PRJEB33270, sample SAMEA104284474) | anaerobic digester metagenome | biome: Anaerobic digester microbiome; feature: mesophilic sludge digester; material: Anaerobic digester biomass | place...
ATGATATAGTAATTAATAAAGGAACTTATGCTGGCGATAACTTATTGGACGAAGATGAGGGCCGGATAGGTTTAGAAATGGAAGAAGGAGAAAGAGAAGGACCCGATAATGACCAAAGTAAAGAATAAAAAGAATGGAATTGCTCTTTTCCAAGATATGAAAAAGTGCAAAGAAAAGATCAGTATGATTACTGCATACGACTATTCTATGGCAAAATGTGTGTCTGCAACATCTATAGATATTATCCTCATTGGTGATTCTTTGGGAATGGTTGTTCTGGGCTATGAGGATACTCTGCAAGTGACTGTAGAAAATGTAATTTATCATTGTTCAGCGGTTCGTAGAGGAGCTCCGGAAACTTTTATTATTGCTGATATGCCCTATCTAAGCTATCATCTTTCAGAAGAGCAAACCCGGAAAAATGCTGCCGACCTTATAATTAAAGGAAAGGCGGATGCCGTAAAACTGGAAGGTGGCTATCCTTCTCGTATAGATGCTATAAAAGCTATTGTGGATATGGAAATACCTGTGTGTGCGCATTTAGGTTTAACCCCCCAATCCATTCATAAATTTGGTGGTTATAAAGTTCAAGGTAAAAAACCGGAACAACAGGAAGAACTTTTAAAACAAGCTTTAGCAGTGGAAAAAGCAGGTGCCTTTATGCTTGTTTTGGAAGGTATACCGGAAATTTTAGGTAAAGAAATTACTGAACAAATAAACATTCCTACGATTGGAATTGGTGCTGGAAGATATACTGATGGTCAAGTTTTGGTTTATAATGATCTGCTGGGCTATTCAGATATGCAACCCAAATTCGTAAAACATTATGCTGAAATAAATTCAAATATTAAAGAGGCGATTGAACTCTATTCTCAGGAAGTGAAAAATGGGGTTTTCCCTGCTCCTGAACATATTTATTACCCTATAACTCAATAATAAGGAAGGATAAAAAGATGCCTCCAAAAATACTGCCTCCCGAAGCAATGAGTGCTGAAGAAAAATTTAACGCACTTGCCAATTTAAAAGATAAACTGGAAGATAACTTTATCTCTCTCGGTCAATTGCTTTCCGAAATCAAGCGTTCTAAGTTATACCTATATAAGGGTTACGAGAATTTCAAGGACTTTGTGGAAATGGAATATCAATTTTCCGGAACCCTGGCAGGAAAACTCGTTTCTACCTTTGATCTGTTTATTGAGGAAATGGATATTGACGAAACAGAAGTTAAGGAAATCGGTTTTGATCGTCTGCAGATGATTAAACCCTTTATGAAAAATGCGGACTGGAATGCGCGTGATGAATGGATTCATAAAGCTGAGGAAATGCCTTTTCAGGAACTTCGTGAATATATAAAAGAACTGAAACAAAAAGAAAAAGAATCAAACATAGACCTGAAAGAGGTCTATATTGAACAATTTTGGGAGAAGATGAGGGGATGGTTTAATTGTTCCCGTAAAGAGCTTAATTTCAAGCTCGCCCTTTATTTTCAAGATGCCGATCCCGACAAAATTAAAAAAATCGTTAAAGAGCGCCAACGCCTCTTTGAACTTGAAACACAAAACAAAAAGGAGTAAAATCCAATGAAACAAATGCAAATACTCTGGGTTGATGATGAAATAGACCTTCTCAAACCCTTTATTCTCTTCCTGGAAGAGAGAAAATATAATGTTGAAACCTGTAATAACGGAACCGACGCTATTGAAAAGGTAGTAGAAAATAAATATGACCTTGTAATTTTAGACGAAATGATGCCTGGCTTGGATGGTTTGGCTACTTTACAGGAAATTAAGCGTATTAATTCTGCTTTGCCTATTATTATGGTTACTAAAAGTGAAGCAGAGGGCTTGATGGATAAGGCAATTGCCTCTCAAATTTCGGACTATTTAATTAAGCCCATCAATCCCAATCAGATTATTATGGCTATCAAAAAGATTTTCCAGGCAGATGAAATTCGCGCCAATCAAATAGGACAACAATATACTCGTTATATTGCAGAACTGAATCAAAAACTTTTTGCCACTCCCGATTGGGATGAGTGGAGCCAAATTTATAGGGAACTGAGCTATTGGGAATTGCAAATTGATCAGGTGAATGATGAGGGCTTGCGGCAAACCCATTTTCTGGAAAAACGCAACTGCAATACTGAATTTACCAACTATGTAGAACGCAACTACAGTAACTGGCTGAAAAGTGATGAACGCCCGAATTTAAGTTTTGACCTGATTTCTCAATACATAGCTCCCCACTTTCCAGAAAACCTTCCTATCTATTTTATAATTGTTGATTGTATGCGTCTGGATCAGTATCTGGCTATTCAACCTTACATTCAGGAACTTTTTGATGAAGAGCTTGATCTCTATTATTCCATTTTACCAACTGCTACTCCCTATAGCAGAAATTCCATTTTCAGCGGTTTAATGCCCATTGATATTGCCAAACGTTTTCCCGATTATTGGGTTACTTCCAGCGAAATGGATAACAGCCGTAATCGCAATGAACATCAGTTACTGGATCAACATATTGAAGAGCTTGGCTTTAAGCTTGATCCTACCAGCAAGTATGTGAAAATATTCAATATGGAAGAAGGCAACTTTGTTCTGCGTAAAATTGAGACCTGGAATAAGGAAAATCTTATTGTTCTGGTTTACAACTTTCTTGATCTTTTAACTCATCATCGCAGTCGGGATCAAATTTTACAGGAGACCATTCCCAATGAAGAAGGTCTACGTGCCTTTACTAAACACTGGTTTTTGCATTCTTCACTCTATGAAGCTCTGAAACTGATTGCTAAACAGGATGCTATCGTAATTCTTTCTACAGACCATGGTTCCATAAAAGTGAATCGTGCTACTCAAGTAATAGGAGATAAAGAAACATCCGTAACAGTCCGTTACAAAGAAGGAAAAAACCTCTCGGTAAATGAACGCCATGCCTTATTTGTAAAAAAACCCGGTGACTATGGTTTGCCCGCAAAAAGCATTGTGGATAACTTTATCTTTGCTAAGGATGATTACTATTTCGTGTATCCTAATGCCTATCATCAATATCAGAAACAGTTCAACGGCACTTTTCAACACGGTGGGGTCTCTATGGAAGAAATGATTCTGCCGATAGCTACCTGCCGCAGCAAAAGAAAATAGATTTATACCCGGAAAAACGACATCCTCGTCGTTTTATGTCAGGAGTCATTTGCGCCTTCAGAATTCTATTCCTTTCAATAACTTTGATGGCGCAATATGACTCATGACGGCAATAGCTGTTTTCACAAAGAGAAACAGAGAAAAAGTTTTATAAGCGGAAAAACGACATCCCTGTCGTTTCTTGTTTCCTATTTACAGGATAAAATGATATTGAAGAACTTTCTTTTCACGAAGAGAAACAGAGAAAAAGTTTTATACGCGGAAAAACGACATCCCTGTCGTTTCTTGTTTCCTAATTACAGGATAAAATGATTTTAGACCTTATATCTACCCAATCAAGAAGCAGTTGCCCAAATGTAACACTTTGGCAAACTCCTTCTTTTCTCTTAGTCCGCTATGAAAACTATAAACTTATCTACTGAGCAGGATACTATAGACCTTGCCAACTACCTTGCTCCTTTATTAAGAGCAGGAGATATTATAACTCTTTTTGGCGATTTGGGTAGCGGTAAAACTTTCTTTGTAAAACAACTTGGCAAGGCATTGGGAATTGAGGAAGAAATAGATAGTCCCTCCTTTGTTTTAATGAAGGAATATTCCGGTGGTCATATTCCCCTGTATCATTTAGACCTATACCGTCTGAAAAATAGAGAAGAAGTATATGAACTGGGTTTGTTTGATATTCTGGAAAAAGGGATTACTGTTATAGAGTGGCCCCTTTTGGTAAACGACATTTTACCTTATCAGACATTTAAACTGGAATTCCACTTTGATGGAAAAAAACGCCGGGTAGATATTCTTCCCGATAATGAGCATTCTCAATATTTTTGTTATAAGGAGTAAAAAATGATGACAGCACTACTGGTAATTATCTGCATAGCTATCGCGGCAGGTATTGTCTGGCTGATATTTACTAAGGATAAAGTTATTGCCCGCACTTGGGGAATAATTGGTTTGTCCTTTATCATCGGGTTGACTGTTTTTGGCTATTTCTTTATGCAAAGTCGCCAAGCACCAACCAGTTTACGCGTAGTTGGATATGCCAGCAAACTCTTTGAATCCGATCTGGTAAAATGGAATCTAACTATGCAACGCAATGTAAGCCACGATGGTTTGAAAGAGGGTTACACAAAAATGAGCGGAGATGTAAATGCCTTTAAGAAATACCTTGAAGAACAGGGCATTCCGGAAAAGGATATTAGCATCCAGCCCATAAACAGTTATCAGACAACAGATAACTATGGCAATCCCACAGGTTATACCTTAAATCAAAATGTTTTTGTGGTCTCTTCCGATATACCCAAAATTGAGAACCTGGCATTAAAACCGGATTTCTTCGCGGAACGGGGAATTTTACTGCAAAATTCTAACCTGGCATACCTTTATACGAAGCTGCCTGATTTGAAAAAACAGCTGCTTTCTGAAGCAACTAAAGATGCAGTTGCTCGGGCTCAAGAAATTGCCGGTAGCGGGAATACAAAGCTTGGTAAACTAAGAGAGGCACGGGCAGGTGTCTTTCAAATTACAGAGCCCTATTCTACAGAAGTTTCGGATTATGGAATTTATAACACCAGCACTCGTAGTAAAAGCATTTCCGTTACTTTAACCGCTATCTTCAAGCTAAAGTAGATTTTTTTCCACAAATCTCTTTGAGATTTTCCGGATAAAATACTTGTAATTTAGCCGCTAGTAGATTATTATTTATACAAAAACCGATCTTCAAGGTAAGACGATGAAATTCTGAAATATATTTATTCCTCTAGCTATCGTCCTGATTGCTTTATTCGCTTGCGCGTGTTCTCCGCAACAAAAGAAGACCTTGAGGGTAGGAACCGATGCCGAAAATCCACCCTTTACTTATCTTGAGGGTAATGAATTTAAAGGTATAGACATAGAAATTTGTAAACGCATTGCTGATAAATTGAAAATGGAATTACAAATTACCCGATATCGGTTTGATGACCTGTTTTCTGCTTTGGCACTAAATAAAATTGATGTTGCTGCTTCTGCAATAACTATCACTTCTAAGCGCAAACAAACAATGGATTTTACTATTCCTTATTTTGAAACCGACCTGGCTGTTGTAACTAAGACCAAGTCCCCTGTAAAAGTGGAAAAGATTGAGGATCTGGGAAAATACATCGTAGGTTGTCAAAGCCAAACTACCAGCCATCAATATTTAACTGAAAACCTGATGGAAAAAGACCTGCTGCCCAAAGAAAAACTAAAACTCTATCCTACTGTAATTGAGACCTTGGGCGAACTGCTAAATAATATAATAGACCTGATGGTTTTTGACGAATGGGTAGCCAAGGATTTTTCCAGACAACAGGATATTAAGATTATTTATATAATTCCAACCAACGAACAATATGGACTGGCTATGCAAACCGGCAAAGAGATTAATGCCGGAATTAATAAGGCATTGAAAGAATTGAAGGAGAGCGGAGAACTGAAATGCATTATCAAAGAATATATGGAATAAAAAAAACCGCTCACAGATTTCACAGATTTCACAGATTTCACAGATTTCACAGATTTCACAGATTGTATTTATTATCCTAAATAAGGAGTAGGTAAGTCAGGAGTCATTTGTGCCTTGATAACTATCCCCTGTGAGATAACTTTTGTGGCACATATGACTCATGACGACAGGAAATTATAAATCAAATCTGTGTAATCTATGTAATCTGTGAGAGGTAGTCGTCACGAGTCCTCATTGCTAAACTAATTTGAAGTTAGGGTCAAAGTTATATAAGCAATGACGACTCCTGACTTAGTAGGTAAGTCAGGAGTCATTTGTGCCTTGAGAACTTTCACCTGTAAGATAACTTTTGTGGCACATATGACTCATGACGACACAGGAAATTATAAATAAAGTCAGCGTAATCATCGTAATCAGCGTGAAAAATAGTCGTCACGAGTCCTCATTGCTAAACTAATTTGAAGTTAGGGTCAAAGTTATACAAGCAATGACGACTCCTGACTTCATTCTCAATTCTCCATTCTCAATTCTCAATTCTTTTCACCGTTTACCCTTCACCCTTCACCGTTCACTGTTCACTTTTCACCGTTCACCCTTCATTTCCAACGCTCCGGCAAAACACAATTGTGTACACAGCGAGCATCCAACACATTTATCCGAATCAATTTTGGGATAGCAATCTTCATCTAATTCAATTGCCAGATAGGGACAGCGAGTGCAATTTCCGCATTTTAAGCATAATTCCTTGATTAGAGAAGAGCTTTTGGTTTTTTTAGGCAAGTCCGTAAAGTCCGTAATAGGTTTTGGCTGTGCGATGCCAATAAGTTCCCCTACACTTTTTAAGCCCTTTGCTTCCAAAAGGTAAGAAAGACCCATTTTCAATTCATCTATAATGCCGTAACCGTATTTTTCCACAATTGTGCAGAATTGAACATTTTTAGCCCCCAAAGCTAAAAAGTTTGCCGCATCCAGATAGTTCATTGCACCTCCGTTTCCGGAGATGAAAATTCCGCTCTTTCCGGCTCGGGCTAAATTCAAATAGCTGATAGGTAAAATGCCTTCACCGCTTAAACCAACTATTATTCCTTCGTCCCAGGGTTTTTCTTTTTCCCTGAAAGCCAAAGCTGGAAAGGTATTAGCCAAAGTTATTCCGGCTTTTTTTGAGGGGTATTTATCCAAAACACATTTAACAGCTGAAAGAACAGGATAGATAGAAGTTACAGCACCGGTTAGTTTAAACAGTTTAGGAATTTCCGGATTGCTGATTTCCATCACCCAATCAATTATTTTAGCAGTTAAAACAGGGTCTTGAGCTACAATATCACCTTTTGTTCCATCTCCACCCTGAGGACAGGATAAACTGTATTCAATTCCCATTGCACCTGCTTGTTCCAGTTTTAAGGTATTGGCTTGCCAGCCCTTTTTATCATTAATATCATCACCGGTAACGGGACCACCTGTTGAAGCCATCGTTAAGCGATCGGGAAAGTCCTTTATTAACACAGCTATTTCTTCACAAACCCTCTCCAAAGGATGCTCGGAAACATTATCACAATTGGCAAAGGTCTTTTTCTTATCCCCAAAGGTGAACATATATTCACCTGGAATATGAATATCTTCATTATCAAAAGCCGTTTTCATAATTCCCCCGCTCCAGCCGGCAAGATATGCTTTTTTCATTTGTTCATAGCCATCGGAAGGGGGAGCAGCTGAAAGAATAAAAGGGGAATCCATTTTTCTGCCAAAAAAATCGGTCTGCAGTGAAACAGGATATTTTTTCCAACCCCAAACAGGAAAACAGCTTTTAGTTGCTTTTTCAGGTTCTGCAATATCCTGTTTGCTTAAACGGGAATGTACTAATAAAGCTGTATTTTTACCTGAGGCAACTGCTTCAACCACTGTAGTAGGTCCGTTTATCATATCCCCACAGCAGAAAAGACGGTCCGAAAGGGTCTTTAGTTTATTAACATCAAAAGGAGGTCTGTTTCCGATAGCAATAATAACCAGATCAAAAGGACGAAAAGATTCTGTGGTTTCTACTTCGTCCCTAATCAAATTCGGGGCAAACTTTTCTCCTTTGGGAAGATAGACCTTTTTCGTCTTTATTCCTTTAATATGCTTTCCTTCATTAACTATTTCCGTTATTCTGGTGCGCGGTGAGAATTCAATTCCCGCTTCAATCAAAGTTGCTTTTTCCGGTTCCGTTAAGGGCATTTCTACAAAATTTTCCAGGGTTATCATTTCTACATAAGCAGCATTATTTTTGGCAATCAGCAATGCCATATCGGCAGCGATTGCTCCTCCTGCAAGAGCAACGCGTTTACCTGTAAAATTGTATCGGGAAGGGTTTTTTAGAATGTCAAAACCGTAAATTGCTGTTTCATCACCAGGAATATTTAAATGTCTAGGTTGATTTAAGCCCCCGGCAACAATTACTGCCTCAAAACCTTCATCCAATAAGTTCCGGGGTTCATCTATTTTTTCCCGAATATGTTCTATTTTGAATGTTTCTGCCAGGAATTTCAGGTCTTCCAGCAAGTCAATTGTTTCCAATCGCTCTTCCGGAATTAAATTTACCTGACCTCCTAAGGGTTCCGGATCAAACAGCAGTGGCTTATAACCAAATTGGGTTAAAGTTACAGCAGCTCCAATAGCAGAAGGTCCTGCACCGATAATAGCGATTTTTTTATTTAAAGAAACGGGAGAAGCAAATTCAGGCACCATCTTTAACTGCCTGGCTTTACGAATTATCGTTGCCTGAACGGCAGGAATTTGAATTGGAGTGTCAAATTTCTCCCGCGCACAGGCATTTACACAAAAATCATCAGGACATACATTTCCGCAAATTCCACCTAAAGGATTGCTGGCTAAAATTATTCCCTCAGCACGCTTAAAATCGGAAGGTCTGCCTTTGGCAGCTGCCATCATAAAATCGGCAGGAGAACAATCACAGGGACAAGCATTTTTACAGGGCTTGTTCTCACAAAATTCACAACGACTTATTTCACTGAATAATTGGGCATCAGTTAAAATCATTTTCGCCTCCTTTATTTTTAGCCACCGAAAGCACCGAAGTCACCGAAAATATCTCTCACAGATAGCACAGATTTCATAGATTTTATTTCACTATTCTCTTTTCACCATTCACTTTTCACTTTTCACCCTTCACCTTTCACCGTTCACTCTTCATTTTCCGTCATGAGTCCTCATTGCTAAACTAATTTGAGGTAAGGGTCACATTTATATAAGCAATGACGACTCCTGACTTCATTCTCCATTCTCCATTCACCGTTCACCATTCACCGTTCACCTTTCACCGTTCACCCTTCATTTTCCGTCATGAGTCCTCATTGCTAAACTAATTTGAGGTAAGGGTCACAGTTATATAAGTAATGACGACTCCTGACTTCATTCTCCATTCTCAATTCTCCATTCACTTTTCACCATTCACTTTTCACCGTTCACTGTTCACCTTTCACCGTTCACCGTTCACTGTTCACCGTTCACCGTTCACCTTTCACTGTTCACCGTTCACCGTTCACCTTTCACCCTCATTTATCATTTACAATATGTCCTTTTCCCACACCCCGAACTTTGCATCCCAATTCTTTGTAGATTTTAATGGTTTCATCAGAAAGGAAATTGGAGCAATCCACGATCAATGGCTTTGTATTGCACATATTAACGACATATTCAGGATCAAGTTTTCGGTATTGACTATGTCCTACAGCAAAAATAACCACATCGGACTCGGGTAGAACATTGTTCAGATCGTTTTGAATATGGTTTTCTTCCATTTCGGGCCAAGCTTCTACATAAGGATCGTGGGTTTTAACCTGGGCAAGGTCTTTACGCAAAAATTCCACTAAGGTTTTAGAAGGAGAGTGTCTTGTATCGCCAACATCCTCCAGATAGGAAACCCCCAAAACAGCTATTTGCAGGTTTTTCAGTTCCGGATAAATGCTTTTAACGATTTCAATTGTATGTAGCGGCATTGTATCATTGGTATTAACAGCTTTAATAGCAAAATCCAAACTTCCTTCTACACCAAAAAGGGATTTCATTGCCCAATTAGCTAAAACGGGGTCTTTGGTTAAACAATAACCACCAACTCCTAAAGAAGGACGTAACAAATTGTCATGAGTTCCTTTTCTTTTCCGAATGGCATCACGCACTTTAAATATATCCACTCCAATCTGTTCTGCAAATTTAGCCCACTCCAAAGTGAAGGCAATATTTACAGCACGATATGAATTTTCCATTGTTTTGGCAAGTTCGCTGGCATTTGTGCTATCTAATTGTGTTAAAGGATAGTTTTTCACATCTAAAATATGGGAAAGAAATTCCCGGCAGAGCTCTATGCTCTTAGAATTCACACCGGAAAAAACACGCCAAAAATCACGAATGGAAGCCACATAATGAGCTCCGGGCATAACTCTTTCATAAGAATGAGCAATTAAGGGAGGTTTTTTTTCTATATCTATACCCCGTTTGGTAAATTCCTCTTCCAGAATTGGCTTAACTACCTTTTCACAGGTTCCCGGAGGAACAGTTGTTTCTACCAGCACCAAACATTCGGGCTGAATATATTTGCCTAAAGTCCGAATTCCTTCCCGAAAAGCTGTTATATCACAATAACCCTGTTCCGCATCACCAAAGGCAGGTTTTGTAGCATCCAGCTGAATATCTACTACTACAATATCTACCAGACCATAAACACTTTCTTCACTGGTAGCACGAAAGTTTTTTTTCTCTATAACTGTGCGGTGAAATATTTTAGGAACCTCCGGATCAGAAGAATTTACAGGTGGAATGCCACTATTAATAACAGGAACTTTCCAATAGGATCTTTGCGAAGCACGTTGATGACCATGCACGAAATAAATTGGCTTTCCATCTTCATCTGTAGCATCAGCAACAACTGTAGCCATCACACATCCTACAAAGCCCAAACCTTGAACAGCCACAATTTTTCGCCCTAAAGCAATTTGTTCGGCAGTTATTTGTTTTAATATTTCCCGTTCTTTTTCCGCTTCTTTTGCATCGGGAAGAGGATATTCTTTTCCATCAGGGGCAATTGAAACCTTTAACATATTTTTTGTTAACTCCTTTATCTGTATACAGTATTGGTAACGGAATAACGACATCCTGTCGTTTTTGAGTTGACAAGGATGTCAACCTTCCGGAAGAACGACATCCTGTCGTTTACTGGTTGACAGGGATGTCAACCTTCCGGGAAAAGACATCCTGTCGTATTTGAGTTGACAAGGATGTCAACCTTCCGGAAGAACGACATCCTGTCGTTCTCATTTTACCGCTTAATTTTCAAATCGGTTTTTACGCTTTTTACAGTGCCTTTATTGTCAAGAGGTTTTTCCGAAAGTAAAATTAACGATTTTAGCGGTGGAAGGTTTTGACTTACAATTTTCACCTGCCTTCAATGTTACCACACCCCACAATCTTTTTCACTTATAGCTGCTCTGCAACTGGTCTACAAACCTGAAAATTGTGAGTTAAAACAAAAGTCATATCCGCAGAAATTACTTTTTTCCCATCATACAATAGTTGTGTATCAATTCCTGCATTTTTCGTGCTATGCAGCGTATAAGATTCCCTTATCATTCCCATATCGCGATATGGGAATGATAAGGGAATCATATTGGAATGTAATCGCGAAAATTTTGGGCTCTCTTTGGGAAGGATATTAATTATGTTTGCTAATGATTTGCTGTGTATTGATTAAGCGTATTATTTTAGGCAAAGAAAAAAAATTGCCGACCCCCCTTTTTTCAAAAAATGTTTGGTTTAAGGTTTATTTTACCTGTAATTTTGTCAGATTTCCTTTTATTTCGTTTTTAGCGCTTTGCGAGTCGTTATTCTATATCGTATAAATAGGGGGGATTAGTAGTTGGGTAGTAAAAGTGCTCTCGGTGTTAAACAAAATGCAACGAAAAAGTTGTTGCCTAATCTTCAAAGCGGATTAGTAATATTTAAAAGCGGGGAAAAATGGTAAATGAGAAAAAATAGTTTTATTAAAGGGGAAAAAATATACCCAAATAATAATTGTAACATCCTGAAAATATTATAAGTTACAAAATATATGCTTTTTGTAGAATAAATCTCATGACAAAGAATCTGAATGTTATTTGTTTGACACAGAGTTTAAGTTTTCCTTGGCTCTAAAGTGTTTAAAAAAAGGAAAAAGGAATGAGAAGTTTTATTTCTTTTACGGGTGTAAATGCAGTTCAGCAAAAGAAACTGATACTGCCAAAAAGTCGGTGTCGTCTTTAGTTATCAGTTGGGAAGGACTTAATAATTATGTTTTTTCATATTTATTTTTCGCTTATCAGCTGAGGCGGTAAAGCAAGAGCTATGAAACCCGCATTTTATAGTTTCGTAAAAAGGGGAATTATTATTTTCAGAATGAAAAATGATGCTTGGTCTACGGTCAGGTTGCTGCTAACAGATGGTTCTGTGTTGGCTTCCAGGAAAACAGTTACAAAAACAAATACCTTACTTTATACCCTATACAGGGGGATTTGATGGCTAATTGCGCAATCAATATATACCCTTGGCAAAAAACATATAATTATCCTTTAACAACTACAGTCATACAAATCAATCCCATAACAAATATAATCAGGGAAGGCGTAATAATTGTAGGCGCTTCCCGCAAGGAGATAAAATGAAACCTAAAAAACGAAAAACTAAATTTACCTTAGTATTACACAAAGGTATTATGCCCGATTCAAATTGTATTCTATCAGAATTAAACGGTATTATACCCGAATTTGACGGTATTTTACCACAAACCAAAGAAATTAACTTATTAAAAAAAGCGAGGTGCAAATGAAACGCAAATTTCGCACAACACTATTTCTTGTAGTGTTATTCGTTCTTACCGCTACATCCCTATTTGGCCAAAGTAGGGTTTTCAATGCTACTCATATTAATGTCTGGCTTGAAGATCACTTAGCTGGTTCAGATACAACAGCCATAATAGGAACAAAAGTGCAAGTTACCCTAACCGACCCTGATTTCGGGACTCCCTCACAGATTTCAACGGTTTATGCTGATTTTAGTCAGTTTGGAAGGTCCCCTGGAGAAATGCAGATGGTTTGGGATGCTGCTATATCAAAGTGGAAAGCAATGTATCAAGTTGCTCCCGGGACTTTGAATGGAACATCAGCTCGGGTTAAAATTCACAGTATCGCACAAGATGAAAATGAGCAATTTACATGGGATGATGTTTACTTTACAGTTAATAATGTGCCAAGCAGTTTAACTGGAGTTGTGATTAACAGGGAATTGACAAATCCGGGACCTACAGGTTTAGCAATAGTTGGCTCAACAATAACAGTAAGTTTTACAAGCCCTGATATAGTTACAGCTAAATTAGATTTAACCTATTTTGGTGCTGGATTGATGGATATGAATAAAATAGGAAACACCTTTTCTGCTTCCTATACAGTACCTGCGGGTAATTTAGCAGGAAACTATACACCTACTGTAATAGCATGGCAAACAGGTATTCCTAATCCTGGGGTAGCTACAGGTTCTATCATAGGAGTCAATAATGTTCTTCCTACTAATTCAGATATACTTACAAGTTATCTGAGTGTAAATAACAATCCAACTGCTACTTTTTTAGCTATTGGAGATATACTGTATGTTATTGGAACACTGAAAACTACAGGTAATTCGGTAGTGAATAAAATCTGGATTGATTGGGCTGCAACTGGATTTAATATGGCAGATCCTACCCCTATAGCTTATAATGTCGTAAACGGTTCATTTACAGCTATTTTTCAACCTGAACCAGGAGGTATTAGTCATACAGATAGTTTGAAGATAAAAATATCTAAACTTCAAACTACAGTTGGTAATGTTGCAGATATTACATACTGGGTTGCAAAAAATGGAGCAACTCCACCCCAACATATAGTAGCAGACCTTATGCCTCCTAGTTTATTAGGTGTTAGAGATCTGTTTTATAATCATGAACTACCTTTAAGATTCTCTCCAAGTTCTGATCCAGTAGATACATTTTCCACTGCCCCCGATAAATTCAAAATCAAATTAACTATACCCAATTGGGGAACTGATGATGGAATTCATTCCTTTAAGTTAAAATTTAGATCAGAAAACAGGATAGAGTTTGATAAAACTTATACTTATGGAGACACATTAGCAAATGGTAACTTAGTTGTTCAACCTGAAGGTAGTGATTTGTATGTGTTATGGGATGGAGCTGAAGATACAGCTGATAGCACTGAAACAACATATAGTATAACACTATGGGATTTATATGATCAGGTTGGTAATCCAGCTTCTTTAAATCATATTAATGCAGATGAAGTTCCCTATCCGGAATATGATGGAACTGATGCATCCCATCATTACTTACATAGCGGTGGAGATGAATACGAAGGTGAAAGTTATGTATCTCGTATCCATGTAGTAGTAGATAAACTGTTACCAGAATTCGTTCAACAATTTGCTACTGTTGATAGCTTAGATTCCCATATTTATAGGATCGTTAATGACCTTAATGGTAATAATGTTTGGAATACCGGTGAAGAAGTTCGTTATACTTATGAAAACGGTTCTATAACAGATAGCAGTGGGAATCCAATTGATTCTGTAATTGATTTCCAGTTCCAAAGTAAAAGATTTGCTACTGTGGATACAAATCCTCTCCGCAGAGAATATCAATCCTATTGGGTTGTGCTCACTCAACAAAGCTCTACAAATAAATGGGTGTACGGAAATGATGGATGGGAGAGTTTCTCCGATTTTGATCAGCTTACTGATACCCTTGAAGTAGATTTTGGAGCACCAACAGATACAGGTATGAATTCTGAAGTTATGATAGTGCAATGGAATATTAGCAATTTTGATTTTCCCGGTAACGCAAGTTATATTCTGAATGCCTATATCCAGGATAATGCAGGTAATATAGTGAAATCAAGTGATGTGAATGTCCAAATTACTGATACTTTCATTAAATTGCCTATAATTCAGGATATAAATATACTTTCTGAACATATTACTGTAGTTAACGGATTACCTCCTGTTGGAACAAATGGCTATAAAAACTTCTATTTAAATGGTGGCACATATTACAATACTAAAGATAGTATCTATATTGAAGTATCTGTGAATAATAGAGAATATTTAAATGATGCTATTAATAATATTGAGAAAGCAGTAGCCATTGTTACTAATCCTTTAGGTGGAACAGTTGGAGATACTCTTTGGATCAAGAAGAGTGATTTTAATGCTGATAATAAGGCCTATGTTAGCATTAATGCAAATAAGATTGGCACTACTGCTGGTTCATCTTCACCAGGTTACACATGGGAATTAGGTGGTATTGAAAACAAAACAGGGATGGTAAATCGTTCTATACAAGTAATCTCTTATGCGAAACCCTATACCCTTAACAATAATCCCTACTACCTGCCAATTGCAGCTGAAGATAGTGTTAAATTTAATCTTATTATTCCTCCTACTCCTCCCCAGGTTCCTAATCAAGGTGTTATAGCCAATAGTATGACTGCTTCAAACAATCCATTTTCGCCTGGTGCTGCAAATGATAGTTATGATGCAACTACTAATCCTGCTGATGATGAAGTTAAAGATACTACCGGCTTTTCATTTAGTATTCCTGCATATAGTGAAGGAATTAGTGTTAGGTTGCAAATACTTGATGGAACGGAAATAAAAAGAAACTGGCCTACTATAAATATTCCTGCTGATACTACTTATACACCCTCAAGCCCTATTATCTTTGATGGATTGGCTAATAATGGACTTGATCCAATTGTGGGAGCAACAGAAACAAAAAATCTAACTTGGAGATTGATTGTTCAACCTAATCCTATGGCTGATCCATATTATGTTGTACCGGATAGTATTCTTACTACAAAAACTATCACAGTAGATAATACAAATCCTATATTGATTTCTGGTTCTGGAACCGGTACAGGAACTACTGTTTTAGCAGGCGAAGAGCATATTATTGAACTTAAAAAGGGTACTCCCTTAACTAATTGGATTCCAGTTGTTACTCAGGTTGATAACCAATTTGAATTCACATTATATACTGATGAGTATCTAACTAAAAGTAAAAACGATACAACTGGTTGGAGTTTGCAGGTACGCAAAGAAGATGGAACAGAAATTATGAATAATGGTACACCTGTAACAGCTTTAATTTCAAGCATTACAGCCAGTAATGGAGCAGAAACTACAGGGTATAAGAAATTCTTACTTAAAGTACAAATCGACCATCTTGAAGGAACTATTGAAAATGAAAATGCAATATTAGTGATAAGGTTGCCTTGGGACAATGCCAGTAACCCTGCTCGTCATAATGATCCTTCCTATCCTTATAATGCAGATGTTTGGTATAAAGATAGTTCAGAATACTATCTTAAATTCCATATTTTGGATGCAAAGCCCAAAATTACCAGCATTAAATTTGTAAGTCCCTGGACTACCGGGGTTCCCACAACTTGGGATGGAGAAGCTGGATATAATGCTGATGGAACATGGAATATGGCAAAAACTCAAGCATGGATAAGCAGAGATAATTATGGAACTACAAACGGTAAGTATTATCTACAAGCAACCGTTAATGGCGGAGTGTATCACAGAGCAATAAGTACAAGCTGGTCTGCCAATTTGAGTGCTTTACTTGGTCCATCTTATACTGCTGTTGTTCCAGATACAGCTTCTGTTCAATCTAATGTCAATGAAAATGATGTTTGGACGCTAACCTGGAAAACTGGCTATATTCCTCAAAATATAGCACAGGCATTTGTGGACAATGATACACTGCTAATTCCTATCACTATTAAGTTAATAAATAGTGATAACCAGGTTGATTACAAAGAAGAGCAAAGAATTAGTTTGAAAGTTGATCCTAAACCTGTTATTACTGCTTTAAATTTCAAATATAATGGTAATAACATCAATACTCTCATTCCAGGGATGACTAATGTTACAATAGTTGCTAATGTAACATCAACAAATAGCTTGCTGAATTATCCACTTGTGCTTACTACTACGGGACTAACTGGTGGAACTTTCTCTCCAGGTACACCAACAATTACTGGAACAGCACCAAGTTTTGTATTAACTTGGAATAATATAACAATTCCTAACTGGGATTGGACTCCTGTAACGGAATTTTCTAAAGAGATTAGTTTTAAACTAACAACTACAACCGTGCATGGGACAAAATCGGCTGATTATATTCACGAGATGGTTCTATTAAGAAAGCCATCATCCTCTGTAAAAGGTATTGGAACGGCTATTCAAAGTTATACAGGAACTGATCCCGATGGCTGGTTTGCACCTGAACATAAAGTTGAAGCAAAATATACTTTTGTTTCACTTATTAATAATGCTACTAATCCTCCTATTGAAGCTGATTTTGATGCAATCACAGATTTCTCCGGTAATAATAGAATATTTGCCAATGCGTTTACGAATGGGTCTATTAAATCTACTACAACATACACTCTGACCCGAGGAAGTAGTACTACAAGTCAAATTGTATACAAATACGATGCTGTTTGGGGTGATAGAATTGGACAAACTAATGTATATGCGATTACTCCTGATGTTCAAAGTGTTTGGAATGCATATAATGATGGTGATGCTGCAAGTATTCCTTTTTATTATGCTAACCAAATTCAATCAGTAGTTGAAACGAAACAGCTTAAAGTAGATAAAAAGGTTCCTACTTATAATACAAGTGAGATGTATATTGCGTTGGGAACTTCTACGCCGGCAGCTAGTGCTTATGAATTGATTGACAACATAAATAATCCGATAAAGCTTGCCTTGGAGACCGACGGTTCCTGGCCTTCTTCAAAAAAGATATATATAAAATATAAAGCTAAGGATAAAGATCCGCAAAACTATAATGGTTCAGGAGTATTAGATATAGCAGCTCCTACTGCTGTAACATACCCAAGTCCTAATTGGACGATAACCCAAATTTCAAGTACTCCTGATACTACTAATAGAACGATTGAAAAAGTTTATAGTATAACTAAACAAGGATCAGCAAAGCCAGATAGTATGTTATTAACCCTTGGCAGAGTTCAAGATAAGGTTGGACATTTAAACTATTCTGCAACTCAAAATTCTACTGATCCTGCCTGGACTTCAATAGCTCCTAAATTAACATTTAAATTCCTGTCAGAATATCCAAGCGATGTTGAAGGTATGGCTTATAAATATGATGGAAGTGATTGGACTAATGCAGTAACAACACCTTATGTGAAAAAGGGTTCTCCTATTGGTTATAAGCTGTGTAGAATTATTCCTGAGCAAGGAAGAGGTGTGAATGTAGATTCTATAGAAGTTACAGGGATTGACTTGAATACATATTGGGTAACTAATAAAACAACGAATTATGGTGAATCCTGGAAATCTCTAACTCTTAATGCAGATGGTTGGTATTATCTTCAACAACCTGTAAATGTAGCTACTTCCTATGCTAATAACGATACTATTAAATTTGAGTACAGAATTAACTATTCTATTCATTATACTGATGATACTAATGTAACAACTGCCACCAAAAAAGGGTATCTACCTTTTGGTGCTCGTGTTGATGATAGTATCCCTCAGTTTGCTGATAATCAAAAAAGTGTATTTATCTGGAGTGAAACCTTAGGGCAAGCTCAAGAAGGATATGTTGTTCCCGGTGATGAGGATGGAGAATTGCGGATTATCTTTACTGATCAAAAATATAACGATGCAGTTCCAAGAGTCGTAATTCGCGGTTTAAATAAAATAGCAGTGGGTTTTAATGCTACTATTAATAATAATCCCGATAGTCCAAATTGCAATGATTCACTACAAGTTTCATTTCACGCTACATATCCTATTTCATTCCCTAACCAAGATACAACATATACAAATGTATGGGTTGCCAGTATATCTGGTATGGATATAATTGAGCTAGATCCTCCAATTCTTTCTACAAAAATTGAATATGATATAACAGATCCCATCGGAAACGGACCTCTCACCGGTGATAGATTTGTAGAAATTGCTGCTAATGGACCTATAGTTCCCATAATACAAAATGTTACTTATAAAACTCAGCTGTTTGATGGCTCTTGGGTTAATGGTAAGATAGTTGCTACTCAAACTATAAATGGTGAAACTAAACCAGCTCAGAAAATTGAAGTGCAGATTAAAGCTCAGTATAAAGAATATATTGAAACAGTAACTATTACCCCTCCTGCTGGAATAACCTTCAATTCAACATTTAACTTAGATACTGACCTTGTGTTAACCAACCCAACCGAAAATATCTACACTGCTACTTTTACAATAACTAATGTTGGTGGGTTGCCTGCTGATAGTACTACTCTCACATTTACTGTTAAAACTACTCGCCATCCATACGGACAGGATATGTTTACACATACTGTTCCTTTTGGTGTTGTTGTAGATGGACATAAGTTTGAATCAGTTTCTCCTGTTATAGCTGTTAAGGGGAAAGATGCTCACAGTGTTTTACATAATGATTTGATCAGTCCGGAAAATGAAATGGTTGTTACTGTTCAAGTAGAAAATTTGGGTGAGGATTTTAATGACAAACTACCTGATCTTTCAGCTATGAGTAACTGGTTTGCTTTAACGAGTACTCCTTCTAATTTGCTAATCTCTAATATTCCTTCTCCTGTGATTTCTGATTCTCATCTTGCAACCTGGACCATACCAGCAGATAGTATTGCTGATCTTGATATTGCACAAGCCAGTATAACTATAACCTACAAAAATATATATGGCTTAACTCAAACTGTAACTCATAACTTCAATGTTGATGATATTGCTCCTCAATATGCAGGTATGCAGTTATACTTGGGTGATGATGTAAAAGCTGATGATAGTTCAGGAAGTTTCTTCTATGACGATTCTTGGGATAAGATCAGAGTTAACTTTATTGATCTGCCAGAGCATTTTGTGGGATTGGATAGTGTTCAGGTATCCTTCATTCCTGATCCTGTTACCTATAACTATGATTCCATTGAATATCCTCAGGCAGCTGCTGCCTTAGCCAGTATGCAATATTCACCTTTTGTCATCAATGCAAATGGTGGTAGTGGCTATGTTGATATTACATTTAGTGCTCCTTATACTGGAACAACTCTGGCTAATGGAAATTATATAATCAAAATAAAGAATTTGAAAGATAAGTTCGGAGCTAAAGTTGACTCCCTTATGAAAACTTTCGTATGGCAGTATAATCCTGCTGAAATGACTCTTTACATTAATGGTATTCAAAATAACGCTTCATTGAATGTCTCTGATGCACCTGTTAATATCATTGCGAATACTAATTCCACTGTTCCAATTGAGGGAGTGGAATTCCGTTTGTATTATGATGCTGATGGGGATGAGGATTTTACAGGAGATGATCTCGTTAATGATATTAGTAATCACCTTTCTGGCACACCAGATATGGTATTTCCTTATGATGTATATTGGAATATGGAAGATAGTTTATATGCTTTTGTCCAGGATTCAAACTATACTGATAGAGATTATCGTGGTTTCTGGTTAAGGGCAAGTGCAATAACTCAAAATCGTGATCTTTATGATACATATAGATATCTGAAAGTTTACGACGATGTTGCTCCAATTCCTTTACCTAATTTAACACCAATTGTAAAGACCATTAATTATGCTGATACTACCTCAAACTATTTGAATATTCCTGTGTCATTTAATATTAGAGACGCAGCTCAAGTTCAAGTAGTTATCAAAAATCAGGCGGATAGTACTATAGTTGATACTGTTATTGAACCTATAAATAATCCTTTAGGTGAAAATCTTGTTCGTTGGGACTTTGGTTTAACTCCTGGAATATATATAACTGAAATAACTGCATGGGATTATACCGCATTGAATTTTAATGGTGAACCTTCAGAAGCAGTTCCTGGACCAAAGATAACTTTGGAAAACGCTATTAGTGATGCTGAAGCTGTTGTGAATATATATCATGAAGGCATCAATACAGAAGAATGGATTAATAATGATGAATATGCTTCATTCCCCACACTTGATAATGATAATTATATTGTATTAGAAGGTATAATAACTAATCCGAGTTCAATATACCAACCCCTCAATGGAATATCAGCTGTCCAATTTGGCGCTCAAATTGTAGATAATATTAATGTTCCACCTGATACTGTATTTATTGATTTGATCGGTAATAATATTGATGAGCAACCTCAATATCCTGAGACAGGAATAATTCCTAAATCTCTAATTAATATTGTAAATAATAATACAACGGGTGTTGTTCGTATTGCAGTTCCGAATGATTTCTTTGATGATTATTTAGAAGAAGATACTGATTATACATTTAAATTCAAAATGCGTTTTATTCCAGAACCAGGATTTGAAGATATTGAGATGCCTGAAGATAATCGTCCTTATAGTCAATTTAGTGTTGATCAGATTGCCCCAAGGGTTACTTTAACAAATATTTCTACCAATGATCCAGTATCCTGGGCTCCTGGAAAGCAAGGTTCATTCAGCTTGTCCCCTGATAATCCTGTTTACGATAATAATAATGAAATTGTTTCTACAATTCTACAATGGAAGAAACTTACTGATGCTAATTGGCATAATACTGTTCCACAGGTAACTTATTCTCCTGCGGACAGTGTTTATTATGCTAAGAACTGGAATATTGCCGGTGGCTCTGTAAACACATTCTTGGGTGAAAACTACTTCGGTCCTGTTCAGATAAGAGCTATTGTTACCGATAATGTTGCCAATGCCGATACTGTATATCTTGATCCCCCAATAGTTGTTGATAACAATCCTCCACAAACCAGATTTACACATATTATTCATTCCGGGGATTATCCTAATCTTACTGAAATACCTGATATTCCTGATACTCTTGATCAGTTATCTATAGTTGCCAGTTCTGAAGATGGAACTAATGGAACATCCGTTCTAAGATTATTCGTTGATGAATTGTCTTTGAACAATGAAGAAGTTATGCCTTTGATGATGTATCATAAGCCACCTAATTTGGGTTGGCAAGAAGTAGAATATGATCATGAAGCATGGAATTTAGGTAGCGATACAAATCCAAACCTTTACGAATTCACTATTCCTGCTAATTTGATTACAACAGGTCAGCATCTCTTTGTTGTTGTTCATAAGGACAATTTAGGTAATTTAGAAGGTGATAAAGCTAATAATGGTCAACCTAATTCAATCACATTAAATGGCAAATTAAGCAATGCAGAAAAAGACGCAGCTGTAGACCTTATTGTTAATGTGACACTAATAAATGATGTTATAGCAAGTATAACTTATCCTCCCAATGAAGCTTATATTGGTGGGCGTAAAGCAATTACAGCTAATGTTCCTTTAGCAGATACTATGGGAGTTGCTAAAATAAGGTTTGAACATAAAACAGGTGTAAATGATAATGATTGGGAATCAATTGGAATCGTATCAAAATCAAATACTCATCCTGTAACATTTGAATTACTACGCAGCGATATTCCTCAATATAATGATCTGCCATATGTTCCAGGTGTTCATCTTTTCAATAATAATACAGAATTATGTGAGCTTACTTGGACCGGCAGCTCTTGGATTGGAGTAGTTAATTTAACCACAGGAACCAATTATAACTTCAACTATAGAATAGACCTTAATAACGATGGGTCTATTGGCACGGGTGATGCTAAAATTGACGATCCTAAGGGGTTCAAATTCTTTACACCTACTTTGTGGTCACTGGCATTTAATAGTAATGAAATGATTAATGATCCAGTAAATCCAGAACAATTTATACCTAAATATCCTCAAGGTATGCATGAATTCCGTGCTATACCTTTAGATGTAAATTCAATTGAACTTACTCACTATCAGTCGCCAACCAGTTTTATGATTATTGATAATGTAAAACCAATTATCAATAACATTACCTCGGTTGGAAATGTTAATAGAGTAACTCCTGGAACTACTATTATGTTAGTTACTGACATTGAAGAATTGTTGGTGGCGGATGATGATATAGTAAATGTAATTTATGAATATAGTGGTCAACCTGTTGGTGCACCACAGCGTAAATGGACTAATATTCCCTATCCTGATAATAATCCTCCTCTAATATATTATGGAGAAATGGATAGTAACTACCTGAATATATGGGAAGCAAAGAACCCATTGACAGATAATGTAGATAATAATAATAATGGTTTAGTAGATGAAGCTGCTGAAGCTGACGGTGTATTCTATATTCGTTCAATTGCTTCTGATCTTGCAGGCAACTATCAAATTTCTAATGAATATCCAGTTACTGTTGATGGAAGTCCAGCTCAAATGGCTCTTACTAAGATTGAAGATGTATTGCTTGTTTCAACAAATTATGTTTACGCAATAAATGCTGACTCAACAAATGTAACTTTAACAGCCACAGAAATCCCTACCGGTTTTGATCCTGCAACGGAAGCTGAATTCTTCTATAAGTTTAAAGAAGAAGTTACAGAGACCTGGCCCACTGAATGGATTCCAATTGGACAGAGAGTAAATGTAATCAATTCTGAAGCAACTGCAGAACTTGATTTTATTCAGGAAGGATATTATCAATTCAAAGTAGTCGCTTATGATGCTCTCGGCAATAATGAAGCTACAATAACTAATGTAATCTTTAATGATGTTACCGGTCCGGAAATCACCTTTGTGCAAGTTGGTACCCGCCCTGTTATATCTGAGAAGTATGCCTTTGCTAAACAAGCAAACCTATTCAATGGTGAACTTAAAGCTACTCTTTCTGATATAGCTGGTGTTAATACAGTAACCTTTGAATACTCCACTACCGGTATAGATAATTGGGTAAATATTACTACTCTTGGCGCAGGTTCTATCGTTCCTGATGGAACTGGTGGTGGAACTGTAACTTATAATTGGGAATATTTCCCAACCCGATCTCCAGTTCTATATTTGAGAGCTATTGCTCAAGATACTAATGCTAATAATATGTCTACAGAAGTTATAAAACTATATGTAGATACTCTTCCTCCTAATGTTGAAGTAGTTAATTTGACTCATATAATGTATGCAGATACCCTTATGGCTGTAGATCGGACTAAAGATGTTAATGTAACCCTAAATTATACTGATCTTAATAACGAGGATTTGCTTGATATAGCAAATGTTAAACTCCGTTTCTATAACTCAGCTGGTAATATAGTGCTTTCAAGGAATAAAAACTACAATGATGTAGGAATGGCAGATACACTATTTACCTTTACACCCGTTCAGATGGCAGATATGGGTGAGGATATAGATAGCTTGTATATTATTCTGAAGGACTTTGCCGGTAACACAGCAACCATTATACCGGAACAGTATAAGAAGATGTACTTTGATGTTTATCCTCCTGAGATACAAAGTGTTGCCTCTCTTGCACCTAATGTGAATAATACTGTTGCCTATAATCATCCAATAACTTTCAATGTAAATTATAATGATCTTATTGGTTTACCAGCTGATGCTCTAAAAGTTCGGTTTAAAATCAATGGTATAGTACGAGATTCAGTCCAAACATATATTCCAGTTGATAGCACTAATATCACATTCACCTGGACACCGATTGATTTTGACAACCATTTTGCCTATGGTAATATGGATGATATCATAATTAGTGCCGAACTTACATTGAAGGACTATATGGAGCATACTTCTCCTGTGGAAATCTTCAATATAAATGTAACTTATGGTATTCCCAATGTAGCTCGCATTATGGCTATCACAGATGTTCAGAACGGTGAACCAACTATTCATTATGTAAATTGGAATAATCCTGTTGATCTCAGTATTGGTTATATTAATGAACCCATTGGAATGAATCAGGATGGAACCGGAACTCCGATTAAGCTCTATGCTTATGTCCCTCATAACGCAGAAATTCCAGATAGTATTTCTTTCGCATACAGAGCTATTAGTAGTTCCAACTGGGTTCATATCACCACTATTTCAAATGGTGATCCATCTTGGGATTTCATTGATCCTTCATTTATGGGACAATTCCAAAGCCAGTTCACTACTGATTGGAATGTTGTAGGATTAGATAGTGGAACTTATGAAGTTCGAGCAACCGGTAATTACAATTCCGGCTCTACTGCTTCTATAATAACTGTCAATATCTACAATGATACTATTGTTCCCCAAGTTGCTGTTGAAAACATAGAAGCAGGAAATATTGTCCAACGGGGTGAGACATATACCCTCACTTCCAATTTTACTAATACTGATTATTTGAGTGCAGTTCGCTACCGTTACCGTTATGTAAATGTAAATGGTAATGAAATAACTCCAGTTAGTAGCTGGACTGATTTTGGTGATGATCAAAATGGCGGTATTCCTACTGAGGTCTGGAACGATGCTACTACAAATTACGGCTATGATTGGTTTGTAGCTCCGTATTATCTGTTTAACAATACAATGCAGATTGTAGCTCAAGCAAAAGACATCTGGGGAACTATTACTCCAATTTCCAGTGTAATAACTGGTAATGCTTATGCCATTGCCAATATTAGAGATACCCAAGCACCGGATGCTGCTATTAGCTATACTTGGAATGGATTCACTTATCCTGATCTTGATCCCGAACCTGATTGGGTTAGCGGTGTGGTTGACTCTACAATGACTATTACTGCAACCATAACCAGCGATGTGATGCTTGCTGATTTGGTAAGAGTTGAATTCCAATTCAACGATGAACTAATTGGCACGGTAAATGTAGAAGATGGTGTTCTACCTAATAATGAAGCTTATCTTGAATGGTTTGAGTTACCGGAAACACCAGATGTTACTTCTGGTGTATTGAAAGTGATAACTTACGATGTGTATGGTAATAGCAACGAAGTTACTACAACCCTTAATATTGATAATGTGTTGCCTACTGCCGACTTCACAGTTCCAGAAGAAATTGAAAGAGAAACTACGCTTGTTCTGAATGCTAATCCTATAGATAACCTTTCAGGTCTGTTAGAGGTAACTTATGCTTATGCTCCAGTTACAGACCCAGCTTCGGCTTGGATTCCTATTGAGACAGTTGTAGAAACACCTTGGACTTATTCCTGGATTATTCCCGATGATTTGATCTTTGGTGCTGAATATATTGTTCAAGCCAAGGTAACCGATAATGTTGGCAATATTCTGGAAGTTACCGATACCTTTACGGTAATTGATAATCAGACCCCAATGCAAATTATAAGTGTAGCCGGTCACATTCCTGTAAATGGAATTATTCCGGTGCGCTTACATAACGATGTGCAAGTAGTAACGCAAGTGAACGATGTTAGTATTCCTCGTGTGGAATATGTTATTCGTGCTGTGGGTGCAACCGATTGGACTCATCTGGAATATGCAAATGTAGTTGGAACTAATGCCAATATTCGTCTGACGGATGTTCTGACAGCTTATACTGATGGTGATTATGAACTTGGTGTTCGTGCCCGGGAAGCAAGAGTAACTCTAGGTCAGGTCTCTGATATGGTTACTATAACTATTGATCACAGCTTTGCGATTACAGCTTCGGAATCAGTTCCTGCAAGTAACGGTTTCTTCAACGGAGAGACCTTTACGGTAAACTTCATTGTAAATACAGATGATGAAATTGAGCCAAGCAGTATTGCTCTTCAATATCATATTATCGGTATTGATGGAGCAAATGATCCTTGGCGTGATCCTGTGCTGGGTAATGCAGAAGTTACAAGAACTGGAACTAACACTTACCTTGCTACATTTAGCGGAATAGAAATATACCATCACGACGATGAACCGTTAAATGGTATGTTTGATTTCAGATTCAGCGTTTCTGACCTAGCGGAAGAAACACCGAATATTGATAATAATACAATTATTACTAATGTGATGTATGATACTACCGATCCTGAAATTGTCCTTAATGGAATTACAGGAACCGGAGTAACAGAAAATGAAGGTAACTACACTATCCAGTTAGCTACAACCGCTACCCTTGATGTTAATGCGTTTGATGTTCTCTATGGACAGATTACTCAGGTTGCTTCCGGAATTGAAAAAGTAGAAATCTGGTATAACTACAACGGTGTAGATGTATTAATGGGAACTGATACTGAGTCACCTTACAGCATTGACTGGAATACAGCAGGTCTGGCAGTTGGTGACTATCTCCTTGGCATTTTGGCTTATGATAAAGCCGGTAATGTTAATGGAGTAGCTAAAACAGTTACTATAGTTCCTCCTGTTAACTGGGAACCTTATGCTCTGATTACAGCGATGAGCTTTAATGGAGATAATGCTAACCAGGATATCCTCTATGCTGAAGTTGCCAACTGGAACAATGAAGATATAGAAGCAGTTACCTTTGAATACTTCGCAAACGATATCTGGACTCCGTTTGCCACTATTGCTAATCCTGCGGCTACACCTTTCCCAGTACAGTTTAACGCTGAACTGATGAATGCGGCTACTAAGATTAGAACTGTGGTAACTTATAACGATGGATTGATTTCTACCAATAAACCCGAACTGAATGTTGCATACGATGCAGCAGAAGGTGGAAAACTGGTAGTTTCCAATCCTACAATTACTGCTAATGTATTCTATAATAACGAAGTGCGTATTAGCGGTGCGCTTAGTGCTCCTATAGTAACTACTCTTTATAATGGAGTTTATGCTAATACTCCTGCAGTTCAGATAGTTAATGGAACACCTACTGCTTTCTTTGATGTTCCTAACCCTGGTGAATACGAATTCTGGTCTGCCTCCATTGATTATGAAAATTGGGTTATGCAGTTAAACAGCACAATGCTTAATACTACTAACATTGGCACAATTACCCATAATGGAATTGCTTTGACTGTTCCTAACGGTAGTTTTGCTTACTATGAAAATGTTGAGCCCGCAATTGCCCTTCCTCTTGGTTATACTGAATTAAGTAATCCTGCTCAAACAGCATTTATTCTGAATCCACAAGGTGATATCAATCTCACGGTTACTTTAGCTGCTACTCCCGATCCTGCAGCTGGAACCATTGTGGGAATGTATTATAATGGTAATCAATGGAGTAATGTAACAGCAAATGTTACTGGAAATGTAGTAACCTTCACTGCCCCGAGCGGATTTATTTATGCGGTTGGTCAATACACTGGAACCGTGGACTTCAATGTTGTCTTTAATAGTATTGAACCACAGTATATTAACGCAACTAATAACGAACTCTGGACAGTAGCAAATCCTTCTACTATCAAGTTCTTCGTTTATGATGGGTTTACCGATGGCGGATACACAACCCCTGCTGCCGGAGAAATAACCTATCAAATGTATATTGATGATATAGCGGTTCCTGCTTCTTACGATAACGGTTTTATAACTGCTGCTAATATTCTGGACCTTACTGCAGGTGAGCATATTGCATCTGTTATGGTTACCCGTAACAATGTAAATATCAGTGCAGAAAAGGTATTCAAAGTTGATATTACGGCACCTGTTATTGTAGCAACTGGAACTCAACTTACAGTTATAAACCGCACGATAAGTGCTACTATAACTGATCCGGAAACAGCTATCAGTGATGCTCATCTGCATGTTATGGGCTGGAATAGTGACATTACTGTTCCTCTTGCAAATATGACCGTAAGCGGTAATACTTACAGTTATACCTTAACTATGGATGATTTGAATGCTCTGGGTTATGACATTAACTATACAAT
>ERZ1026796.589-NODE-589-length-28302-cov-3.650683_pt1 | contig 28302 bp, 26 predicted proteins | sample MGYA00520874_ERZ1026796 | MGnify/ENA primary metagenome ERZ1026796 (study PRJEB33270, sample SAMEA104284474) | anaerobic digester metagenome | biome: Anaerobic digester microbiome; feature: mesophilic sludge digester; material: Anaerobic digester biomass | place...
TGTCCCACGTGTGCGGCACGAGATCGGCAGCCATGAAGCCGACCAGCGTGTCGACCGTCATCGGGCCGAAGCCGGGCCCGAACGGGTCGTGGGCGATCGACTCGAGCACGTGCGCGTGGTCGAGCACCTGCAACGTCTGGTCGCGCAGCTTGATCCAAGCACCCAGTGGGTCGGCGCCGAGCTTCGGGGTCGACTTCGGCCCCTTGCCGGTGGCGGCGAAGCTCTTGATCATCGCCAGGTTGCCCGCCGCGTGCTCGTAGACGTCCTTGCCGGTCCAGCCCGCACACGGTGCCTTGCGCGAGAAGGCAGTCGGCTTGGCCATCTTCAGGACGTGCTCGAAGGCGTAGACGGCAGACGTGTACAGACGAAGGTTAGTGCTCATGCCCGAACGCTACTTCAGTCTCAAAAGCGGCCGAACGCCTCGCTCACAGCCAGTGACGGCCGACTCCTCGTCGCGTCTGCCGGCGGCGCGACGCGATCGAGCGACGGAGCGTGACACCATCGCTCGACGGATGCAACGCGAGACCGCGTGTGTCATCTTGTCGCCATGAGCCGAGCAGATGATCGAGTGTCGAACGTGACGGCCGGTGTGCTGTTGACCGCCGCCGGTCTTCACGTCGCATGGGGCGCGGGGTCGTCGTTTCCATTCCGCTCGACGGCTGAGTTGACGGAGAACGTCGTGGGCTCGCCACACCCTCCGTCCCGGTCAGCGTGCTTCAGCGTCGCAGCGCTGCTCGGTGGCATCGCCGCGGCCGTTGCCGTGAGGCCACATCTCACGGTGCATCGGCGGCTGCTCCAGCTCACCTCGGCCGCACTCGGGCTTCGGGCCCTTGCTGGGTTCGCCGGGCGAACCGACGTGCTCGTGCCTGGAAGCACCTCGGCGTTGTTCCGGCGCCGCGACCGTCAGATCTTCGCTCCCCTCTGCGCGCTGCTGTCAGCCGGAGTGTGGTCGTCGTCACGACGCTCGTCGCCCAAGACCCGTCTCCCGAGATGAAGAGGCAGGCTCATCCTGTAGGCAGAGGTGGGTCGGTGGAATGCGGGCGTAGGGTCGCGGGGTGGCCGTCCGTGTTGTCCTGAATCGCTGGCGGTCGTGGCTCTCCCGTCGCCGACGCGGGCTGGTCGACGGCACGCTGATGTGCGCGTGGCTGCTGATCGGTGCCGTGCATCTCGTCCGGCCCTCGTCGACCTTGTGGGCCGACTTCCCGACGCCACCCTTCACCGCACCCGACGTGGTCGCGTGGCTGCTGTTCGCTGGGGTGTGCGTTCCGCTGTACTGGTGGCGGCGCCGACCGGTGACGGCGTTCATGATGTCGTGGACGGCACTGGTCGCGTTGATCATCGGCGACTACATGGTCGGCTGGATGCCATTCGTCGCGTGGATCCTGCTCTACGGAGTCGGAGCGTTCTCGTCGCGGCGTGGTGCCGTGGGGGTGAGCGGCCTCGTGGTGTTCGGGCTCCTCGTTGCCTGGGCGACCGACTATCCGTTCTTCGACGCCACTGCGGTCGCACGCAACCTGGTGCTGATGGGCGGATGCCTGGGGTTGGGGCTGGTCGCCGGCGCAACGAAGCGCAATGCCGGGATGAGAGTCGAGCTTGCCGAGCAGCGCACGCTCGTTGCGTCGGAGCGGGCCCACGCCTCGGTCATCGAGGAGCGACTCCGGCTTGCACGAGAGCTCCACGACATCGTGGCGCACTCGATGAGTGTGATCAACGTGCAGGCATCGATGGGCTCGGCAGCGTTCGATGCACAACCCGAGCACACACGTCAGGCACTGGCCAACATCGAGCAGACGAGTCGTGACACGCTGACAGAGCTGCGCGGGCTTCTCGGCGTGCTGCGGCGCGAGGACGGTTCGCGCGCCGAGGTGAGGCCCGCTCCATCACTCCGCGACGTTGGCGCGCTCGCTGCACACCTCGAAAGCGTCGGAGTTGCTGTCACCATCGAGGCCGACGGCCTGCTCGAACTACCGGCTGTCGCGGATGCGTTTGCGTATCGGATCGTTCAGGAGGCACTGACGAACGTGTTGAAGCACGCCAACGCCTCCAACGTGCATGTGTCGCTGCACGACGACGGTGAGGTCATGGACATCGTGGTACGCGACAACGGCCACGCGCCGGAATGCCGATCCGGCGATCGCACCATCGGCCATGGCCTGGTCGGGATGAGCGAGCGCGCAGCAGCGTTCGGTGGCACCGTCGAGGCCGGCCCGTCGGTTGGTGGAGGGTTCAGAGTGCACGCCACGGTCCCGCACCCTGTTGCGAGCGTTGTCGAGGCCGACTCATGATCCGGGTGCTCGTCGTCGATGATCAGGACCTGGTGCGAGAAGGTTTCGCCGTCATGCTGTCGCTGTGTGACGACATCGAGGTCGTCGGGCAGGCGAGCGATGGGAGCGAAGCCCTCGCCGTTGCGATCCACGAACGTCCCGATGTCGTGCTGATGGACATTCGCATGCCGGTGATGGACGGTCTCGAAGCAACCCGACGACTCGGCGCCGACAGCCGAACGGCATCGTGCAAGGTGGTGATCCTCACCACCTTCGATCTCGACGAGTACGTCTTCGAAGCACTCAGGCTCGGCGCCTCCGGGTTCCTTCTGAAGGACACGAGACGCGATCAGCTCATCGACGCAATCCGAGTCGTCGCTGCGGGCGAAGCGTTGCTCTCACCACGCATCACCCGCACGATCATCGAGGAGTTCACGAGTCGACCGTCGATCGACACCGCCAAGGCGAAGCTGCTCGAAACGATCACCGAGCGCGAGCGCGATGTGCTGCTCTCGGTGGCTCGTGGCGCATCGAACGCGGAGATCGCCGAAGCACTGTTCATGGGCGCCGGCACCGTGAAGACGCACGTGAGCCACCTGCTCACCAAACTCGATGCGAGAGACCGAGCACAACTGGTGGTGTTCGCCTACGAGTCGGGCTTCATACGCGCCGGGCGGGACGAGTAGCCGCAGCCACGCCACCGGCCGGCCGGCCTCGCGGCGCGTGACGGCGAGCGACGCGCGACGTACGGTGATCGACGTGAGCGAACAACACGACGAACGCGGGATGACCGGCACCGAAGCCATGATGTGGCACATCGAGGCCGACCCCTGGATGTCGCCGAGCGGAGGGTCGATCACCATCTTCGACCGGCCGCTCGACGTTCCCCGGCTTCGGCGGCTGATGACCAACGCCGTCAACAACGTGCCGCGGCTGCGCCAACGGGTGGTCGAGCCGGCAACGCCGCTGGGCACGCCCCACTGGACGACCGATCACGAGCTCGACCTCGACTGGCACGTGCGCCACATCGGCGCGCCCGGCGAGGGCACGCTGCGCGACCTGCTCGACTGGACGGCTCCGTGGCTGCAGGACCCGTACGACCGCACCCGGCCGCTGTGGCAGTACGTCGCCATCGACAAGCTCGCCGACGGCCGCGGTGCGCTGGCGATGAAGCTGCACCACGTCGTCACCGACGGGTACGGAGCAGTGCGGATGGCGGGCGCCTACACCACCAAGAACCCCGACGACGAGGACCCGGTCGAGATCGACGTGGCGGCACTGCTTGCCGCCCAGACCGACCTGCCGCCGGGGCTCGCGGAGCAGGTGCGCGGTGCGGTGGCCGGCGCCCTGCGCGTGCCGGCCGGTGCGACGCGGGCGATCGCCGATGCGTTCGCTCACCCGGAACGATTGGCGGCGCTGCGCAAGCAGCTCGACGACCTCACTCGCACCGCGTCCGACACGATGCACGGCGCCGGTTCACCGCTGTGGACCACCCGATCGCGGCGCCGCCACCTGGAGGCGTTGCACGTGCCGTTCGAGGCCGCCCACGACGCAGCGAAGGCGTTGCAGGGCAGCCTGAACGACTTCTTCGTCGCCGGCGCGGTCGACGGCGCGGCGCGCTACCACGACGAGCTGGGCGCGACCCTGGAACGGCTGCACATCTCCTTTGTGGTGAGCACCCGCGGCGCGGCAACGGGGCCGCAGAACGCGTTCACGCCGGTGCCCGTCGATGTGCCCACCGGGCCCATGTCGCCGGCCGAGCGGTTCGCCGTCGTGCGCGATCTGCTGCACAGCCGACGCGAGGAGGTGCACGGTGGTGGCCCGATCGCCAACGTGGCAGTGGTGGCGAACCTGCTGCCCACCTCGGTGGTCACCAGCATCGCTCGCAGCCAGGCAGCGCACATCGACTTCGCGACGAGCAACCTGCCCGGCTTCCTGGGCGACTCGTACGTGGCGGGCGCTCGCGTCGAGCACACCTACGTGTTCGGTCCGGTGGCGGGCACCGCGTTCAACCTCACCGCCTACTCCACCGCCGGCAGCCTCGACCTCGGAATCCAGATCGATCCCGCCGCGGTCGCCGAGCCTGCCCGCTTGCGGGCCTGCATGGAAGCCGCCTACGCCGACCTCGTCGCCACCGCCACCCCACCGCGCCGCCGCGCCACGAAGCCGACGAAGCGGGCACCGAGTCGCTGAGGACACCCCCACACGGCGGGCCGTTGATCAGCTGCCGGGGATGAGCACCGGCTTGATGGTGCCGCCGGCCAGCGACGATGCTTCGGCCTCGTTGATGCGGCTCATCGGGTACTGCTCGATGAGGCGATCGAACGGGAAGCGGCCGGCCTGCCACAGCTCGATCATGCGCGGGATGAACACATGCGGGTCGGCGCTGCCTTCGAGGATGCCGATGGCGGTCTTGCCCACCAACGACGAACCATCGAGCACCAGGTCGCCCAACTGCACCCCTACGTAGCCGCACACACCGGTCATCCGCAGGCAGGCGAGCGCGGTCTTCATGACGGCCGGCACGCCCGTGGTGTCGAACGAGTACTGCGCGCCACCGCCGGTGACCCGTTGGATCTCGCCCAGCAGATCGGCGTCGTTGCCGTGGAACGTGTGCGTGGCGCCCAACTCGAGCGCCAGCGCGAGGCGGTGCTGCTGCAGGTCGACCGCGATGATCGTGGTCGCACCGGCGACAACGCCGGCCATCACTGCCGCCAGGCCCACCGCGCCGGCGCCGAACACCACCAGGCTCGTGCCCGGCTGCACCTTCATCGCCACCAAGATCGAGCCGGCACCAGTTTGGATGCCGCAACCCAGCGGCCCCATCAGCGCCAGCGGCAGCGACTTGTCGACCACCACCACGTTGCGATCGGACGCGAGGCAGTGCGAGGCGAACGACGACTGGCCGAACCAACGCGTCGCCACTTCGGCACCGCTCGCATCGGTGGCGCCGGTGGTGCCGTCGAGGTTGCGGCCCGACAGGTTGCGCGGCATGAACGTCGCGCAGTACGCGGGCTGGCCGGCCAGGCAGTTGGCGCACTCGCGGCACGAATCGAACGACAGCACCACATGATCGCCGACGGCCACGCTGGTGACCGCCGAGCCGACGACCTCGACGACACCAGAGCCTTCGTGGCCGGTGACGATGGGCGTGGGCGCATACCCCACGCGGGGCAGCACATCGGTGTGGCACATGCCCGCGCCGACGATGCGCACCAACACCTCGTGCGGGCCCGGCGCAGCCAGCTCCAGCGTCTCGATGACCAGCGGCCCTGCCGGGTCGCGCAGCACTGCGGCTTCGATCTGCATGATGCCCCCTTCGTCTCGACGGCCGAAACCGCCCATCGACGGCCACCCCGGCCGTCACGCTTCCTCGCGGACCATAGCCCCCACCAACCGACGACATCGGCTGGGACGCACGGCCCGCCACCGTGCGCCGGTAGCTTGCGTGTCATGGCGGCGAACCCGAAGCCACAGCGCACCGCCGACGTGTCTGGCACGCCGACCGATGCATCGACGGTCTTGGGCATCGTCGCTCAGCGCCTGCACTCCGAGCTGCACAACATCAACTGGCGCACCAGCCTGTTCGTCGCCTTGGCCAACTGCGTGCCGGCGCCGGCGGGCATTCGACTGCGTACCCAGTTGCTCCGCGCCGCGGGGATGCGCATGGGCATCGGCAGTGCGGTCGGTGGGCGCTTGCGACTTGTCGGCGAGGGTAGGGCCAGGGCGTCGCGGGTCACCATGGGCAGGAACTGCTGGATCAACGACTCGTGCAGCATCGACGCCAGCGACACCATCACGATGGGCGACGGCGTCGCGTTCGGGCACGAAGTGATGCTCATCACGTCGACGCACGAGATCGGCCCGCATCAGTACCGTGCGGGGAAGGACACGACCCAGCCGATCACGATCGGCGACGGTGTGTGGATCGGAGCCCGTGCGGTGGTGCTGCCCGGTGTCACCATCGGCAACGGTTCGATCGTGGCCGCCGGTGCGGTGGTCAATCGCCCCGTCGGTTCCAACGTCCTCGTCGCCGGTGTTCCGGCTCGCTTCGTGAAGCACCTCGACGCGCCCGCATCGGCATCGGGCGTACAGTCGAGCGCGTGAGCTTTCGAGTCGGAGCATCGTCGTACGACCGCTTCATGGGCAGGTACTCCGTGCCGCTCGCACCGCGCTTCGCCGACCTCGCATCGGTGGTAGCAGGCCAACGCGTGGTCGACGTCGGCTGCGGCCCCGGCGCTCTCACCGCCGAGCTCGTCGTGCGCGTCGGAGCGGCAGCGGTGGCCGCGGTCGACCCGTCGGAGTCGTTCGTCGCCGCGGCGCAGGAACGACACCCGACCGTCGAGGTGCACCGGGCCGCCGCCGAGCAGCTGCCGTTCGAGGACGACAGCTTCGACGCCGCAGTCGCGCAGCTGGTGGTGCACTTCATGGCCGACCCCATCGCCGGCCTGCGCGAGATGGCGCGCGTCACCCGGCCCGACGGTGTGGTGGCGGCGTGTGTGTGGGACCACCAGGGTGGCTCTGGCCCACTCAGTCTCTTCTGGCGAGCCGTACATGATCTTGACGCGTCGTTCGCCGGTGAAGCCGGCTTGGCGGGTGCCGGCGACGGCCAACTGGTGCGCTTGTTTCGCGAGGCCGGTCTGCGCCAGGTGGAACAGCACCTGCTCTGGGTTGCCGTCGAGCACGAGAGCTTCGAGGAGTGGTGGGAACCGTTCACGCTGGGCGTCGGCCCGGCGGGCGCGTACGTCGCCGGCCTCGATGCAGCGGGGCGAGCGCGCCTGCGCGAGCAGTGCCACAGGCTGGCCCCTGCGGCACCGTTCGTCGTGGAAGCGGCCGCATGGGCGGCGCGAGCCGTCGTGTGATCAGCGCGGCGGTGGCACAACGCTCAGGAAAGGGCGCCAGCTGCGAGCAACGGGCCACCGAGGCACCAGTGTGACGGCCGCAGGAACGACACCGCCTCGGCCAGCGTCTGGAAGCGCGTGGGCTCCACGGCGAAGAACGCTCCATCGGCGTGAGCCAAGGTGACCCGGTTGCCGTCGACGCAGGTCACCGTGGCACGAGTCGTGCCGCACAGCGTGTCCCATTCGACCGCCGTACCGACGGCCACGACCGCACCGACCGCCGCCGCGAGCAGGCCCCGGCACTCGATGCACAAGTTCGAATGGTTCGACGAGATGTCCATGCCGCTACGCCCCCTGTCATGATCGCCGTCGTGTGAAGGACGACGTCGTGTGAAGGACGTCGACAGGCAGTGGCGATGACACGGTTTGCCGCTCAAGCCTTCGTCAAGGCAGTGCGACGAGCACCGAACTGTCGACCGCCGACATCGGGGCGTGGGCATCGTTCGACGTAGCTTGGCCGTACCCACCAGCCGGCGAAGGGCAGTACTCGATGAACCAGCTCGAGATCACCGTGGCCGACGCGGTCGCAGAGGCCGACCTGCGGGTGCTGCTGATGTGCCTGGTGCACCTCACCGGCGACACCAGCTGGTTGGAGCCGCCGTATCGACCGCGACGCGACGTGCGCATCATCGCCGCGGAGGACGCCGGGCTGCCCGACGACATCGCCGATCGCATCCGGGCCGCCGCGGTTCGCCACGCGCACGACACGCCGCTGATCGGCACGCCCGACGACGAGCTGATGGTCAGAATGATGAGCGTGTGCCTGGGGCACCCGGTGCCGCCCGAGTATGCACCGATGATGCTCGAGGAGATGGGGCTCGCCAGCCGCGACGTGCCCTGGCCGCAGGGCGTGGCCAAACCGCCCGACCTCGACGTGCTGGTGGTGGGAGCCGGCCCCAGCGGCATCGCCATGGGGGTTCGACTGGCGCGCCTTGGAATCGCGTACACCATCGTCGAGGCGGGCAGTGCCGTCGGCGGGGTGTGGCGCGACAACCGCTACCCAGGTTGCGCCGTCGACACCCCCAACCACGCCTACTCGTTCTCCTTCGCGCCACCGAACCGGTGGTCGCGCTACTTCGCCCCGCAGCCCGAGCTCGACGAGTACATGCAGCGCATCAGCCGCGAGTTCAGGGTCACCGAACACGTGCTGTTCGACACCGCGGTCACGAGCGCCGCCTGGTCGGCCGACGCCGGGCGGTGGATCGTGCAGCTCGACGGGCCCCGCGGCCACGAGCAGCGCAGCGTCGCCGTGCTGGTGAGCGCCATCGGCCAACTGAACGACCCCCGCCTGCCCGACATCGATGGGCTCGACTCGTTCGACGGCGCGTGCTTCCACTCGGCCCGCTGGCCCGACGACCTGCAACTGGCCGGCGCGCACGTGGCCGTCATCGGCACCGGCGCGTCGGCGATGCAGATCGTCCCCACCATCGCCGACCAGGTGGCGTCGCTCACCGTCTACCAGCGCAGCCCACAGTGGGCACGACCGGTCGAGCGCTACCACGACCCCATCCCCGCCGGCACCCAGTGGCTGCTCGAACAGCTGCCGTTCTATGCGCAGTGGTACCGCTTCACCATGCTGTGGCGCTTCGGCGACGGGCTGCACCCGTACTTGCAGAAGGACCCCGCGTGGCCTCATCCGGAACGGTCGCTCAACCGCCGCAACGACGAGCATCGCGCGGAGATGACCCAGCACCTCGTGAGCGAGCTGGCAGGTCGCGCCGACCTGATCGACCAGTGCCTGCCCGACTACCCGCCGTACGGCAAGCGCATCTTGCTCGACAACGGCTGGTTCCGATCACTGCTGAACCCGAAGGTCACGTTGGTGACCGACCCGGTCGCCCGCGTGGAGCACGACGCCGTGGTCACCACCGACGGCACCCGTCGACCGGCCGACGTGATCGTGCTCGCCACCGGGTTCCAGGTCACCGAGATGGCGGCTCGCCTCGACATCACCGGCCGCGACGGACACAACCTGCGCGAGGTGTGGGCCGACGACAACCCGAGCGCGTACCTGGGCATCTCCGTGCCCGGCTTTCCAAACCTGTTCTGCATGCAGGGACCGAACACCGGCCTCGGGCACGGCGGCAGCGCCATCTTCCAGTCGGAATGTCAGGCTCGCCACATCACCGGCTGCCTGGTGGCCATGGCCGAGCGCGGCGCCGGCGTGATCGAGGTGACGCAGCAGGCGCACGACGCCGACGTGGCGGCGGTCGACGCGGCGCACGAACGGATGATCTGGACGCACCCCGGCATGAGCACCTACTACCGCAACCCCCGCGGGCGGGTGGTGACGGTGATGCCGTGGACGCTGGTCGACTACTGGTCGCTGACCCACGACGTGGACGTCGCCGCCTACACCTTCCGCTAACGGCGCATTGCCTGCCCGACCGCCGGCGACCACGGTGCGGTCAGCGGCCGCCCGACTGGACCCCGGCCTCGGCTGCAGTCTTGAAGCCGTGGTTCTCGAGTGCGATCACCTTGCTGATCGATCGACGCACCAACCGGCCGACCACGGGTGCCAGTGCCCCCTCGATGTCGATGGCAAGCGTGTTGCTGGTACCGGCGGCAGTGGGGCCGAGGATGTGGGTCGCGGTCATCGTGGTGCCGAACACCCGTGCCGACCACGCGAAGCAGTTCGGAGCATCGACCACCGACACCGTCCAGATCTTCGACCGTTGCCCCGGTTGCTTGCAGCGCACCGTGCTGCCCGGGCGCAACGGCCCCTCCTGCAAGCACTGCATGCTGGTGATGGTGGTGGGCGACAGCTGTGGCCACGACTCGACATCGAGCGTGAGTGCCCACACTCTCTCGATCGGTGCGGAGATCGTTTCGTTGTGTTGGATCCTCATGGCTCGCGAATGTACCAAATGGTTCACTCGTTCGCTAGTCTGCATCGATGAACGACGCGCGCACCAGGTTGCTCGAACGGATCGTCGCCGACGTGGGCGCCAACGGCTTGGGTGATCGCAGCTTGCGCGACCTGGCGGTGGCGGTCGGCTCCAGCCATCGAATGCTGCACTACCACTTCGGCTCGCGAGCCGGGGTGGTGACCGCGCTGGTGGAGCTGGTGGAGGCATCCCAACGGGCGCTGCTCGATGAGCTGGCCGACGGCACGAACGATCCTGCCGAGCTGGTGCTGGCGCTGTGGGCGCGAGTCTCATCACCGGCGATGCGACCGTTCGTGCGCCTCTTCTTCGAGTGCGTCGGCGCCACCGGTGGCCGGGGCCTCACCGAACCATGGCTCGAGGCCGGGCCGGCCATCGCCGCCAAGCTCGGCACAGAGGTCGACGCTACCGAGCTGCGGCTGGGCGTGGCACTCACCCGCGGACTGCTGATCGACGTGCTGGCGACGGGCGACGCCGGGCCCGCCACCGACTCGATGCACCGTTACGTCGCGATGTGGAAGCCCTAGGCCTTCCTGCGCCTCACCACTTCGAGCTCGCCAGCGATGCGCTCGGTCGCCTGCGCCAGCACCCCGACGTCGCTCGTGAAGGGAACCCGCAAGAAGCGGGCATGCCGGTGCGCCGAGCCGAACTCGCGCCCGGGCGCGGCAAGCACACCATGGGGCGCCAGCCGCGCGACCAGCTCATCGGCAACCGGGGCTCCCAGATCGACCCAGGCGACGAGGCCACCCGGCGGCGTGACGACCTGCAGGCCATGACCACGCAACCCGGCCAGCAGGGCATCGCGCTGCACACGGAGCCGCCCGGTGCGAGTGGCGATGATCTCGTCGAGGTGCGGCAGCAGCTCGGTGGCGATCAGCTGCTCGAACACCGGCACCGGCTGCACGTCGGTGAATCGGCGGAGCGACTCGCGCTGCGCCCGCTGCGGCGCGCGCACCCACCCGATGCGCAGGCCGCTCCACACGATCTTGCTGAACCCACCGATCGTGACGGCATCGGGCAGGAGCTCTGCGAGGTGGCGAGGCATGGCAGGCCGGTCGAGGTTGCGGTCGCCATCGCGCAGATCGAGCTCGCGCAGCGTCTCGTCGATCACGATCAGCGGCACACGCCGCTCGAGGCCGGCGAGACCATCTCGCTCAGGGTTGCCGGCGAGTGCGCCGGTCGGGTTGTGGAAGTCGGGGATCAGGTAGGCCACCGAGGGCTTCTCGCGTCGCAACACCCCGTGCAATGCGTCGACATCCCACGACGGCCCGCGGCCCCATGCCACGACTCGCCGTGAACGGCTGGCCAGCAGGCGCAGCGCGACGTGATAGGTGGGGTCCTCCACCAGCACCGGGCCGCGCGTCGCATCGAGCATCGCGCTGAGCGCACCCATCGCGCCGTTGGTGATGATCACCTGTTCGCGGTTGGTCGCCAACCCATCGGCAGTGAGACGATCGGCGATGCCGGCACGCAGCTCAGCGAGCCCGCCCAGCAGCCGGCCGTCGCCCAGCAGGTGCGGAGTGAGCCGAGATCGTGCGCGCTCGACAGCATCCTCCAACAGCGCGGCCGGTGCGGCCACGAGTGCGGAGAAGGGATCGAACGCCGCGTTGCTCGCTGGACGCGGCGCGAGCCCTTGTTCGTGGATGTCGGGCAAGCACACGATGGCCCGCGACCGAGCGCGACGCGTGCACCAGCCGCCGGCCTCCAGGAGATCGATGGCCAGCCCCACCGTGGTGCGGCTGACACCGGCCTGCGCTGCCAGCGCCCGCTCCGATGGCAGCAACGATCCGGAACTGATGGAGCCGCGAGCGATGCGATGACGCAGCTCGTGCGCCAGTTGGTCGGGCAGCGAACCGGTGCCGTCTTGCCAGGATGGGTCCCACACAGCAGACCAGATTATCCATTCTGGCCTGGTCTCGTTCGTCGGACCTCCCTATCGTCGGAGCCATGCGCATCGCTCTCATCGTCTTCGACGGCTTCACCGACATCGACCTGTACCTGCCATGGGACCTGCTGCACCGCCCGCAGCAGCCCACCTGGGAGGTGCGCATCCTCGGTACCGCCGCCGAACACGTGTCGTCCACCGGCCTTCCGGTGCGTACCCACGGCATGATCGATGAAGCGGCCGACGCCGACGTGGTGCTGATCGGCAGTGGCAATGGCACCCGGGCCCTGATCAACGACCCTGCGTACCTCGCTCGCCTGCGCCTGGATCCGCAACGCCAGCTCGTCGGCTCGATGTGCTCCGGCGCGCTCGTGCTGGCGGCGCTCGGCTTGCTCGACGGCCTCACCGCCACCACCTACCCAACGGCCGTGACCGCCCTCACCGCGTACGGCGTGCAGGTGGTGGAGGAACCGTTCGTGCGCCACGGCAACCTCGCCACTGCCGCCGGCTGCCTTGCGGCACAAGACCTGGTGGGCTGGGTCGTGAGCACGTTGCTCGGCGACGACGCCCGCGATCTGATGCTGCAGGCCATCCAACCCGTGGGTCGCGGCCTGGCGTTCGCGGCGGCCGACGAGGTGGCGACGACGTATGCGAGCACAGCCGGAGGTGCACTGTGACGCGCCGCCGTTTCCACACCGTCAACGTGTTCTCCCAGGGTCGGCTCGACGGCAACCCGGTCGCAGTGATCGTCGATGGCGACGGGATGACCACCGAGGAGATGCAGCAGTTCACCCGCTGGACCAACCTGTCGGAGGCGACGTTCCTCCTCACACCGACCGACCCGGCGGCCGACTACCGAGTGCGCATCTTCACGCTCGACCGTGAGATGCCCTTCGCCGGTCACCCCACCCTGGGCAGCTGCCACGCCTGGCTGGAGAGCGGTGGAGTGCCGCGCACTCCAGGCCTGGTGCACCAGGAGTGTGGCGCCGGCCTGGTTGCCATCCGCCGAACTGACGAGGGCCTCGCCTTCGCCGCCCCGCCGCTCATCCGCGACGAACCGGTGCAGCCCGCCGATCTCGACCGCTTTGCGACTGCGCTGCGCATCGCACCCGATCGCATCGTCGATTCGCGCTGGGCAGACAACGGGCCGGGATGGGCGGTGCTGCTGCTCGACTCCGCGCAGACCGTCCTCGATCTCGAGCCGGTACCCACATCTGCGACGCGACTCGACATCGGCGTGGTCGGGCCACACCCTGCCGGCTCGGACAGCTCGTGGGAGCTCCGCGCGTTCTACACCGATCATCTCGGCATCCTTCGCGAAGACCCGGTCACCGGCAGCTTGAACGCAGCGGTCGCGCACTGGCTGTTCACCACTGGCCGGGCCGCCGGCGCGTACCTGGCAACACAGGGCAACCGCGTGCAGCGCAACGGTCGCATTCATCTCCGCCACGACGACGACGGCACCGTCTGGGTCGGCGGTCACACGCAATCGGTGCTCATCGGCCACGCCGACCTCTGAACCATCGCAAGCCGCTTCAGCACCGGGGCCGGGGCGGTGGCGTGCTCAACTCGCCGAAGTATCGAGATCGCGTTCAGGCCGGTCGGCCAACACGCGCACGGCATCCAGGAAGCGCTGCTGTTCGCGGGCCGGCAGCCGGCCGAGCAACCTGGCCTCGTTGCGTTGGATCTGTTGCTGCACCGTGTCGTGCAGCGCGCGGCCGGAGGTGGTGAGCGACAGCAGGTGCACCCGGCGATCGGCGGGGTCGCGCTCGCGCCGGATCAGCCCACGCTGTTGCAGATCGTCGAGCACCGGGATGAGGCGCGTCTTGTCGCCGCCGATCGCATCGGCGAGTGCGGCCTGCGACCTGGTCGGTTGCTCGTCGGTGCCGTGCAGCACATGAAGGCCATCGAGCACCACATAGGCCCACATCGTCAGGTCGTGCGCCTGCAGCACGGGCCGCTCGGCATCCATCAGTGCCCGCCCGAGGGGCACGAGCATCGCGGCCAGGTCGCGCCGCCCGGTGATGGTCTGCTTCATCTCCCGCACTGTAGCCAATGCCTATCATCTATGTGTGCTGATGATATACTACTGCTTATGACTACGGAGACCGAACCGATCGCCATCACACAACTCCGAGCGCTCCACCGGGTGGCCGTGCTCGACAGCGCCACCGTCGTAGCACTCGCGACGAGCGAGGATCTGGGGCGCCCGACCCCTTGTGGCGACTGGGTGCTCGACGAACTGTTGCGGCACATGGCGGTGCAGCACCACGGCTTCGCGGCCGCGGCGAGCGGCAGAGCGACCGTGCTGGCCGAGTGGCACATGCCGCCGCCGATGCCCGACCCGATCGGCCACTACGCACACTCGGTGGAAGTGGTGCTGGCCGCGTTCGCCGACGACGACGTGCTCGGCCGGCGCATCTCACTCCCGGAGGTGAGCAGCGACGTCGACTTCAGCGCCTCGCAGGTGCTCAAGATGCACCTGATCGATTCGGTCGTGCACACGTGGGACGTCGCGCGCACCCTCGGCAAGCCATACGTGCCGGAGGACGAACTGGGCGAAGCGGCGCTGCGCATCGCGCTCCGCATCCCCAATGGTCCGGAGCGCCAACGGCCCGGCGCTGCGTTCGCACCTGGCTCCGACGCCGAGGGTGTTGCGCCGGTGATCGACCGGATCCTCACCCTGCTCGGGCGCTCGCCCGTGTGGCCGGCATGACCCTCGTCGGTGGGGCCGGCGAGGGCACCGAGTTGAGGCCCGACAACCGTGCAGCACCGAGGCTCGACAGCGCTGGTGTGTTCGTTCCCTGGCACGGAAACGCCGGTTGGCACCCCCCGGAACTGCAGTTGTCGTTCCCTTCGAGCAAGCACCCCGCACGTCGACTGCCGGTCGCCGGACGGATCGGCTACCCCTCGATCCAGGGCACTAGCCGAGCCCCTGAAAGGGCACGCCGGTGAGCTCGACCGTCACATCCCACAACCTGGCGGCCACCGCCGTGTCGTTGGCCGCAGCACTGGCCTGCACCACCTGCGGGTGACCGCGCTGCTCCATGAAGCCATCGGGGCCGACGTACTCTCCGCCGCGAACCGCCGGGTCGACAGCGGCGCGCAGCGTGGGCAGCGCGCCCATCTGCGAGCTCTGCGAGAACAACTTGGCGAGCGGCTTGGTAGCCGACATCAGCGTTCCGGTGAGGCCCCCGGTGGAACCGGCAAGGTTGGTGTCGGAGACGCCGGGGTGCGCAGCGACCGCGACCGTGCCTGCCCCGGCGGCGGCCAGGCGGCGCTGCAGTTCGAAGGTGAACAGCAGGTTGGCCAGCTTGCTCTGCCCGTAGGCGCGCCAGGCCCGATACCCGCGCTGCGACTGCAGATCGTCGAAGGCGATCTTGCCGAATCGATGGGCCAGGCTGCTGACCGTGACCACCCGCGAGGCGTCGGTGGCCAGCAGCAACGGCAGCAGATGAGCGGTGAGCGCCGCGTGGCCGAGGTGGTTGGTGGCGAACTGCAGCTCGTAGCCGTCGACCGTCACCTCGTGCGGGGTGGCCATCACGCCGGCGTTGTTGATGAGCACGTCGAGCGAGTCGAAACGCCCGATCACTTCCGCGGCGGCCACCTGAACCGCCGCCAACGACGTGAGGTCGAGGTCGACGAGCGACACCTGCGCGCTCGGCGCAGCGGCAAGGATCTGGTCGCGGGCCGCCTCGGCCTTGGGCCGGCTACGGCAAGCCATCACCACGTGCGCCCCGTGCTCGGCCAAGGCACGCGCGGCTTGCAGCCCGATGCCGCTGTTGGCGCCGGTGATCAGCACCACCCGGCCGGATTGATCGGGGATGAGCGCTTCGGTCCACGTCGACATGGCCGCAACCTAGCGCCGAGCGTGCGGGCGTTACTGTCGCTGCCATGTCTCGTGTGCTCTTCACCGGCGGCCCGATCATCACCTTCGACGGCACGGTCGCCACGGCGTTGGCCGTGGACGGCGACCGGATCGTGGCCATCGGCAACGATGCGCTCGACTGGACGGCATCGTTCGACGAGGTGGTGCAGCTGAGCGGGCGCCCGCTGCTGCCCGCCTTCCGCGATGGCCACGCGCATCCGATGCACGCAGGCATGAACCGCCGGGCTCTCGACCTCACCGGCGTCGACTCGCTCGCCGAGGTGCTGGCGCGCGTGCGCGAGTGGGCGGCCGCACACCCGCACGACGCGTGGATCGTCGGCCACTGCTACGCACCCACCGTCCTGCCCGGCGGCATGGGCCTGGCCGAGTGGCTCGACACCGCCTGTGCCGATCGGCCGGTGGTGATGTACCCCACCGACTACCACGCACTGTGGGCCAACTCGGCGGCCCTGGCCGTCGGCGACCTCACCGCCAGCACGCCGGAGCCGGCACTGGGCACCATCGTGCGTCACGCCGACGGCACCCCCACCGGCATGCTGCTGGAGCACGGCGCGATGGGCCTGATGGAACGGCACCTGCCGGCTACCGACGCTGCCACCTACGCCGCCGGCCTCGACGAGGCCATGCGTTGCCTGAGCAGCGAGGGCATCGTGTGGGCGCAGGACGCGTCGCTGTCGCTCGCCGAGCTGGCGGTGTACACGGATGGTGCACGCCGCGGCGTGGCGACCTGTCGCATCAACGGTGCACTGCGCGCCGACCCCGGGCACTGGGTGCAGCAACGGCCCGGCTTCAACGCAGCACGCAACGAGCTGGCGGGCGACCCGGCAACGGCACCGTGGGTTCGGGCCGACACGATCAAGTTCTTCGCCGACGGCGTGATCGAGGCCGGCACCGGCTACCTGCTCGAGCCGTACGAAGACGCGGCGCACACCTGCGGCCTGCCCAACTGGTCGGCCGACGGCTTGAAGGAAGCGGTGCGCGCGTTCGACGCCGACGGCTTCCAGATCCACATCCACGCCATCGGTGATGCCGGCGTGCGCATGGCGCTCGACGCCATCGAGCACGCTGCCGCACGCAACGGCAGGCGCGACCGGCGCCCGGTGATCGCGCACACCCAACTGGTGCACCCGGCAGACCACCAGCGGTTCGCGGCGTTGGGGGTGGTGGCCAACTTCGAGCCGCTGTGGGCGTGCCTCGACGACTCGCAGGTCGACCTCACCTTCCCACGCCTCGGCCCCACCCGCAGTGCGCTGCAGTACCCGATCGGCACGCTTGCTCGCAGCGGCGCACGAGTCAGCTTCGGCTCGGACTGGCCGGTGTCGTCACACCGCCCGCTCGACGGGTTGGCGGTGGCAGTCACCCGCCGCAACGCGCTGGGCCAACCGGTCGACGGGTGGCTGCCCGACGAGCGGCTGCCGATCCTGCAAGCCATCCACGCCTACACCGCGGGTACCGCGTACCAGGCGTTCGACGACGACGCCGATGCGCTGCGAGTGGGCGCGCGGGCGGATCTGGTGGTGCTGGATCGCGACATCACCAGCATCGCCGGCGACGAGGTGCCCGGCGCGTCGGTGGACGAGACCTGGGTGAACGGCGTCCGCGTGCACCACCGCGAGACGGCCGGCCGCTGACGAGATCGTCAGTCGCGACGCTCGCTCACGCGGGGTCGCCCTCGCGGAGGCGGAAACGTTGCACCTTGCCGGTGGCGGTCTTGGGCAGCTCGTCGATGAACACGATCGAACGGGGGTACTTGAACGGGGCGATGGTGCCTTTCACGTGCTCCTGCAGGCGCAGCACCTCCTCGCCAGACGGCTCCACCCCGGGCCGCAGCACCACGTGCGCCTGCACGATCTGACCGCGGGCCTCGTCGGCGACACCGATCACCGCGCACTCGGCCACATCCGGGTGCGCCAGCAGTGCGGCCTCCACCTCCGGCCCGGCGATGTTGTAGCCCGACGAGATGATCATGTCGTCGGATCGAGCTGCGAAGTGGAAGTAGCCCTCGTCGTCCTGCAGGAACGAGTCGCCGGTGAGGTTCCACCCGTCGCGCACGTACACACGTTGCCGCCGATCCGCGAGGTACCGGCACCCGGTGGGCCCGCGCACAGCCAGGAAGCCGACGGTGCCCCGCGGCACCTCGCGCATGTCGTCGTCGACCACCTTCGCCTCGTAGCCGGCCACCGGCTTGCCGGTGCATGCCGCCTTGGAGTCGCCGAAGCGGTTGGTGATGAAGATGTGCAACATCTCGGTGGCACCGATGCCATCGAGCATCGGCTTCCCGGTCTTCGCCATCCACGCGTCGTAGACAGGGGCGGGCAGCGTCTCACCCGCCGACACGGCCGCCCGCAACGACGACAGGTCGGCGCCTTCGTCCATCGCGGCGAGCATCGCGCGGTACGCCGTGGGCGCGGTGAAGCACACCGTGGCGCGGTAGGTCTCGATGATCTCGATCAGGTTGGGCGGTGACGCGTTCTCCAGCAACGTGGCAGCGGCGCCGAACCGCAACGGGAACACGGCCAGCCCACCCAACCCGAACGTGAACGCCAGCGGCGGCGAGCCCACGAACACGTCGTCGGGGGTGACCGCGAGCACCTCCTTCGCGTAGCCATCGGCGATGATCAGCAGGTCGCGGTGGAAGTGCATCGTCGCCTTCGCCTCACCGGTGGTGCCGGAGGTGAAGCCGAGCAGCGCCACGTCGTCGCGACCGGTGGCGACGGCGGCGTACTGCACCGGCTTGTTGAGGCCCAGGCGGTCGAGCTCGGCGTCGTGGTTGGCAGTGCCGTCGAAGCCGACCACCTTCTTCAGGAAGCGACTCTCCTTGGCGCACGCCACCATCTCGTCCATCAGCCGCGTGTCGCACAGCGCAAGCGTGATCTCCGCCTTGTCGACGATCTTGCCCAGCTCGCCGGCGCGCAGCATGGGCATCGTGTTCACCACCACGGCTCCAGCCTTGGTGGCCGCCAGCCAGCAGGCCACCATCGCCGGGTTGTTGGCCGAACGAATCAGCACGCGGTTGCCGGGCACCACGCCGTAGTCCTCGGTGAGCACGTGCGCCAGCCGATTGGTCCAGTCGGTGAGCTCCTTGTACGTGCGCCGGCGGCCGTTGCCGATGAGCGCGGTGTGGTCGCCGAAGCCCTTCGCCACCATCGCGTCGGTCAGCTCCACCGCGGCGTTGAGGTGCTCGGGATAGTCGAAGCCGGCGAGCAGCAGCTGCGGCCACTGGTCGACCGGCGGCAGGTTGTCGCGACTGAACGTGTCGACGTGTGCGCTCGGCCCCAGCGTCATTCCGGCACCACCGCGGTCGCCTCGATCTCCACCTTCGCGCGGCGCTCCACCAGCGCCACCACCTGCACCAGCGCCATCGCCGGGAAGTGGCTGCCCAGCGCTGCGCGGTAGACCGGACCCAGCTCCTTCAGCCGGCCGACGTACTCGTCGCGATCGGTGACGTACCAGGTGAGCCGCACCAGGTGTTCGGGCCGCGCGCCGGCCTCGGCCAGCACCTCCACGATGTTGCGCAGGGTCTGCCCGACCTGCTCGATGAAGTCGTCGGTCTCGAACTCCTGCTGGCCGTTCCACCCGATCATGCCACCCAGGAACAGCATCCTGCCGGAGGCGGCCACTCCGTTGGCGTAGCCACGCGCCGGCTTCCACGATGCAGGGTTCAGGAACTGGTGGGGCGATGGGTCGCTCATGTCGTTCTCCTTCAGTCGCCTTCGAACACCGGCTTGGCGTGGTTGACGAACGCGCGGTAGGCGCGCTCGAAGTCGGCGGTCTGCATGCAGATGGCCTGGGCTTGTGCCTCGGCCTCGATGGCCTGCTCGAGCCCCATGTTCCACTCCTGGTTCAGCTGCGTCTTGGTGATGCCGTGGGCGAAGGTGGGCCCTGCTGCCAGCCGTTGCGCCAGCGCCATCGCCTGCGGCTCCAGCTGGTCGGCAGCGTGCAGTGCGTTGTAGAAGCCCCACCGCTCGCCTTCGGCGGCGCTCATCGAGCGACCGGTGTAGAGCAGCTCGGCAGCGCGGCCCTGCCCGATGATGCGCGGCAGCATCGCGCACGCACCCATGTCGCAACCCGCCAGGCCCACGCGGGTGAACAGGAAGGCGGTGCTGGCCTCGGGCGTAGCAAGGCGCAGGTCGGCGGCCATGGCGATGATGGCGCCGGCGCCGACGCACACACCATCGACCGCGGCGATGATCGGCTTGCCGCACCCGATCATCGCCTTCACCATGTCGCCCGTCATGCGAGTGAACGCGAGCAGCTGCTTCATGTCCATGTTCACCAACGGGCCGATGATCTCGTGCACGTCGCCGCCGGAGCAGAAGTTGCCACCGTTGGGAGCGAACACCACCACCTGCACGTCGTCGGCGTAGGCGAGCGCACGAAACATGTCGCGCAGCTCGGCATAGCTCTCGAAGGTCAACGGGTTCTTGCGCTCCGGCCGGTCGAGCCGCACGGTCGCGATGCCGTCGTGCACGGTCCAGAGGAAGTGCTGCGGCTCGAGCTCAGCCATCGATGTCATGCGCCGTCGTCCTTGTCGTTGATGCGGGTGTCGTTGATGCGGGTGCCGTTGATGCGGGTTTCGTTGGTGCGGGTGTCATTCGTTGCAGCAGGCCGTCGAGCAGATCGAGGTCGGCGGCCGACACTTTGGCGAACAGCTCGTTCACGCGCGCCTCGTGGTCCGTCGCTTGCTGTTCGAAGTGACGGCGGCCGGCGGCCGTGAAGGCCACGTGCACGATGCGCCGGTCGCTCACCGAGGGCGTGCGCACCACCATGCCGTCCTTCTCCAGCCGGTCGACGACGGTGGTGGTGTTGCCGTTGGAGACCAGCAGCTGGTGCGACAGCTCGCTCATCGTGAGCGCCTCGCCGGCCCGGTGCAGCGCCGCCATCACATCGAACCGGGGCAGCGTTGACTGGTGCGCGACGCGCAGGAACTCGCGCAGGTCGCCTTCGGCCAGCCGAGTGACGCGCAGCAGGCGGATCCACAGCTTCAGCCGGCGCTTGGAGAGCGGCTCGGTCACAGCTCACCGCCGTCGATCGCGATCGCCTGCCCGTTGACTGCGGCTGACCCCGGGCCGCACAACCACAGCGCAGCCGCAGTGACCTCGGCCGGTTGCACGAGGCGCCCCTGTGGGTTGGCGCGGGTGAGCGCCCGCAGCGCTTCGTCGTGGCTGCGACCGGTGGTGGCCATGATGTTGGCGATGGTGCGCTCGGTCAGCTCGGTGTCGACGTAGCCCGGACACAGTGCATTGGCCGTGATGCCGGAACCGGCAACCTCCTGCGCAACCGCACGAGTGAGCCCCACCGCACCGTGCTTGGCGGCGGTGTAGGCCGACACGTAGGCGTAGCCCCTGAGCCCGGCGGTGGAGGCCACGGTGATCAACCGGCCCCAGCCGCGCCCTTCCAGCTGCCGCACGCCCTCGCGCAGGGTGAGGAACACACCGGTGAGGTTCACCGCCATCATCCGCTGCCACACATCGATCGAGGTACGAGTGATCGGCGCGCTCTCGGCAGCACCCGCGTTGGCGATGACGATGTCGACCGGGCCCGCCGCCGCGAACAGCTGCACGACATCGTTCTCCACCGAGACGTCGGCCTCGATCGCGCGCATCCTCGGCTCACCTGCAACCACGGCATCCAACGCCTCGCGTCGCCGGCCGGCCACGACCACCTCCGCACCGGCAGCGGCGAATGCCAGTGCCATGTCGGCGCCCACCCCGCTGCCACCACCGGTGATGAGCACTCGATGCCCGGCCAGCATCACGCGCGCACCGCTTCCTGTGCTCGCTCGGCCAACCGCACCGCCTGATCGCGACCCGGCAGGTAGGGCAGCGGCCACGCGACCTCACCATCGCCCAGCGCGAGGCCGGCTCGCAGCGTCCAGTAGGGATCGGCCAGGTGCGGGCGCGCGAGGCACACCAGGTCGGCGCGGCCTGCCATCAAGATGGAGTTGACGTGGTCGTGCTCGTAGATGTTGCCAACGGCCATGGTGGCGATGCCGGCCTCGTTGCGGATTCGGTCGGAGAACGGGGTCTGGAACATGCGCCCGTACACCGGCTGCGCCTCGTCGGAGGTCTGGCCCGCCGACACATCGATGATGTCGGCGCCGGCGCTGGAGAACATCGCCGCGATCAGCACCGCCTCGCCGGGGGTGACACCGTGGTCGCCCAGCCAGTCGTTGGCCGAGATGCGTACCGACATCGGCTTGCCCTCGGGCCACGCCGCACGCATCGCGCCGAACACCTCCAGCGGGAAGCGCATGCGATTGGCCAGGCTGCCGCCGTACTCGTCGGTGCGCCGGTTCGAGATCGGGGAGATGAACGAGGAGATCAGGTACCCGTGCGCGGCGTGCAGCTCGATCATGTCGAAGCCTGCCCGCTGAGCCATCTGTGTTGCCGCCTCGAACTGTGCGATCACCACATCCATGTCGTTGCGGTCCATCGCCTTCGGCACTGCATTGCGACCCGACCAGGCGATGGCCGATGCCGACATCACCGGCCAGTTGCCTTCGGCCAGCGGCGCATCGATCTGCTCCCACCCCAGCTGCGTGCTGCCCTTGCGACCGGAGTGCCCGATCTGGCAGCAGATCTTGGCGGCGGTCTCGGCGTGCACGAAGTCGGTGAGCCGCCGCCAGGCTGCCTCGTGCTGCGGCTCGTACAGGCCGGTGCACCCCGGCGTGATGCGGCCCTCCGGCGACACGCAGGTCATCTCCGTGTAGACCAGCCCTGCGCCGCCCTTCGCCCGCTCGGCGTAGTGCACGAAGTGCCAGTCGGTGGGGCAGCCGTGCACGGCCCGGTACTGCGCCATCGGCGACACCACCACTCGGTTCACCAGCTGCATCTCGCGCAGGCGGAACGGGGCGAACATGGGAGCGCGACCGGGTGTGCCGCCGGCCTGTGCCTGGAACCAGTCCTCGGCCGAGCGCAACCACTGCGGGTCGCGCAAGCGCAGGTTCTCGTGCGAGATGCGCTGCGAACGAGTGAGCAACGAGTAGTTGAACTGCACGGGGTGCAGGTCGAGGTAGCGCTCGCACTGCTCGAACCACTCCAGGCTGTTGCGCGCCGCCGACTGCAGGCGCAGCACCTCCACTCGACGCTCGTCCTGGTAGCGCTGGAACGCGGCCTCCATGGTTGGTTCGGTGTGCAGGTACTCGGCCAGCGCGATCGCGCTGTCGAACGCCAGGCGCGAGCCCGACCCGATGGAGAAGTGCCCGGTGGCAGCGGCATCGCCCATCAGCACCACGTTCTCGTGGTACCAGCGCTCGCAGATCACGCGTGGGAAGTTCATCCACACCGCCGAGCCGCGCAGGTGGTGCGCATTCGACATCAACGCATGGCCGCCGAGGTGCTTCGCGAAGACCCGTTCGCACGTGGCGACGGTGTCCTCCTTCGACATCTGCTCGAAGCCCCATGCGTCCCACGTCTGCTGCGTGCACTCCACGATCACCGTCGCGGTGTTCGAGTCGAACTGGTAGGCGTGCACCCACATCCAGCCGTGTTCGGTCTCCTCGAAGATGAAGGTGAACGCGTCGTCGAACTTCTGGTGCGTGCCGAGCCAGATGAACTTGCACAGCCGCGTGTCGATGTCGGGACGAAACACATCGGCGTACTCGGCGCGCACCAGCGAGTTGATGCCGTCGCAGGCGACCACCAGGTCGTACTCGTGGCGGTATGCCTCCGCCGACTCGAACGTGGATTGGAACCGCAGGTCGACACCCAGCTCGCGAGCTCGCTCTTGCAGCAGGAGCAGCATCTTCATCCGCCCGATGCCGGCGAAGCCGTGGCCACCCGACACCGTGCGCACGCCGCGGTGGATGACTGCGATGTCGTCCCAGTACGAGAAGTTGGCGCGGATGGCGGCCGTGCTGATGGGATCGTTGCGCTCCATGTTGCCCAGCGCGTCGTCGGAGAGCACCACGCCCCATCCGAACGTGTCGTCGGCCTTGTTGCGCTCGAGCAGCGTCACCTCGTGCGCGGGGTCGCGCAGCTTCATCGAGATGGCGAAGTAGAGGCCGGCCGGCCCACCGCCCAGGCAGAGCACCTTCATCGCACAGCCCCCATCAGCTCGTCACGTTCCCCTGAGCAAGTGTGCATCAGCCGGCGCAATATTTCAAGCTCAAAATAGTTGGCGTGTTGACGTTCTCGTTCTCGGTTCCCTGTTCTGGGGAACTTCTCGCGCCCGACGTGCATCGGACGACACGAGCACCATCGAGACGAGGAATCGAATGAACAGCGCAGCCCGCCCCCGCACCGCCCACTCGCCGGCACTCGCGATCCTCCGGATCGTGGGTCTGCTGGCCATCGCCGGCATCGGTGTGGTGCTCTTCCTCGCCACTCGCGACACCGACGAGGTCACCGATCAGGGAGGCGGCTGGCTGGGCCCGCTGCACGGCGAACCCGGCGTGGTCTACGAGCTGCATGACGCTGCCGTGGCCGACGACGACGACCGCAGCTACACCCTCACCGTGTGGCGGGGAACGGCCAGGCTGGTCGTGCGCTCGGGAGACGACGTGCAGGACATCGGCAGGCCCATCGACGACGACCTGTGGCAGCGAACGCTGGCCCAGGCGATGGACTTCGCCGGCGCCGAGAGCGTGCGCAGCGACGACTGCTCGGTGGGCATCTCCGAGGAACTGACCGTTCTGGACGGCGACAAGGCCGAGCTGGTGCACGTGTTCGTCGACAACTGCGGCGTCGCCGAGGGCCCCCGCATCCAGGACGCGGTGAGCGACGTGCTGGCGCAGTTCGATCTCGCCACGCTGCTGCCCATGCACGACTCGGCGGCCGACGTCACTTCACCGTGAACACCAGCGTCTGTGTGGCAGTGGTGCCGTTGGCGTCGACGGCCGTGAGCGTGAGATCGAAGGTGCCCGGCACGTTCCAGGTGCCGGCGAAGTAGTTGCCGGGCGACCAGGTGGCAGGGTTCGGTTGCACCGGGCCGGTGAGCGACCACGTGCCGCTCACCGCGCCGGGAGCATCGACGGCCCAGACCGCCTGCACCCCCAGCGCCAGCTCGGTCGGCCCGGTGAGCGTGACCGTGAACGGCTGGCCGGCGACAGGAGTGGTGGGCCCGACCGTGGTGCGGGCGGAGCCCGCGACGGAGGTGGCCGGCCCACCGGACGGCGCCGTCGTGGAAGGAGAGGTGGTGGTCGCGGCAGTGGTGGAAGTGAGTTCGGAGGTGGAGGACACCGCCGACGCAGACGTGGATGAGGCGGTGGCGCCGACACGAGCATCGTCGCCGCTGGTGGCGATGGCCAAGCCGACACCGCCGATGGCCACCACGGCCGCGGCGCCGATGATCGCCCAACGACGGGTACCACCCGAGCGACCATCAGTACGTTGCGCGCCGGGCCCCGCGGGCGGCACCGCAGCTGCGGGCGGCCCCAGCCCCGCCTCCACCTGCGCCAACCAGTGCTCGATGGTCTGCGGCCGGCCATCCGGGTTGGTGTCGAGCCCGCGCAGCAGCGCCACTCGTAGCGCCGCAGGAATGCTGGGCGACAGCGGCCGGCCCGCCTCCAGCTTGCCGTTGGAGACACGGCGTACAGGGTCGGGGGCCTCACCCGAGGCCAGTTGCGCCAGCAGCGCGCTGGCTGCATAGATGTCGGTGCGCATGTCGATCTTGGCACCGGGCAACGTCTGCTCGGGCGCCATGTAGCCCGCAGTGCCGACACCCACCGTGATGCCCGAGTCGAACGAGAGATCCTTGGCCAGCCCCAGGTCGCCCAGCATCAGCCGCTCGCCGGGGCGCACGATGGCCGACGAGGCAGCCTCGCCCGGCACCGGCGCGACCAGGCCGCCTGGCCCGGCCCGCGTGATGAGCAGGTTCGACGGCTTGATGTCGCGGTGCGCGATGCGACGCTCGTGCAGCACGCTCAAGGCCGCAGCCAGCGAGCGAGCCGCCACCCGCAGGTCTTCCACCGTCGGGCGCACCTGGCGCTGCGCCATCTCGGCCGACCGCTGCTCGAGCGTGCCCTCCGTGGCGAAGTCCATCACCAGGTACGGCCTGCCGTCGTCGGTCTCGGCGATGTCGCGGATCTGCACCACGTGCGGGTCGTTCAACGAGCGCAGCAGACGCGCCTCCTGCACGAACCGGCCGCGCACCTCGGGCTCCCACGACCATCGATCGGAGAGCAGCTTCACCGCCACCGGTACCGCCAGCCGCTCGTCGTGGGCCAGGTACACCGTGGCGAAGTTGCCGGCGCCCAATCGTCGCTGCACCACGTATCGGCCACCTCCGAACGACCGCGGCTCGCCGGGCGCCAACGGCACCTGCCATGCCCCGGTTGCGTCGCCCGGTGGGTCGCCGGATGGGTCGCCGGATGGGATGCCGGGTGGGTCGTACGTCACGCGAGCGAGCCGCCGCTACGGAACTGCTCCTGCACACGGTCGGCGATGTACTGCCGCCCACGGCTGATCCGCGTGCGCACGGTGTTGAGCGGCACGCCCAGCGCCTCGGCGATGGCCGCGTAGTCCATGCCGTCGACATCGCACATCATGACCGGCTCGCGGAACTTCGGCGCCAGCTCGTCGAGCGCCTGACGGATCATCGCTCGGCTGGCCACGATGGAGCTCATGTGCCGCACCTGTTCGGTGAGCGCGCTGAGATCCTCTCCCTCGGGCCGAGTGACTCGCTTGTTGCGCCGCAACACCTGCAACGCCTCACGCTCCGCCACGCGGTACAGCCAGGTGGTGAACCGCGATCGCCGCTCGAACGTGGTGATGGCGCGCGACACCGCCATCAGCGTGTTCTGCATCGCGTCTTCCACGTCGCCTTCGTCGATGAGCATCTTGCGCACCGCCGCCGCCGCCAACCGGTGCCGGTCGATGAGCTGCAGCAGGAAGTCGAGTGCATCGCGATCACCCCCGGCCGCGGCATCCACCAGGTCGGCGAGTGCATCGTCGATGGCCGGGAAGTCGTTGCGCGAACGTGCCGTCGCGACGGCCGCGTCGAGGCGGCTCCTCGTTCCGGCGTCGAGTGCCATCGCAGCGTAAGCTACTCGGTTGCGGCCCACGGGCGGAGTAGAGGAGGACGGGTGAGCTGGGCCATCGGCATCGACTTCGGCACATCCCGCTCGGCAGGAGCGATCGGCGAGCTGGATCCCCGCCGCCTCGCCCCCGACCCCACCACCGGCAGGAGCATCCCGCCGGTGGAAGCCCCCACCGTGTCGCCACTGGAGATCGAAGGCAACCGGTGGATCCCCTCGATGGTGCTGCGCACACCCGACGGCGAGCTGGTGGTCGGTGCCGCCGCCGACAACCTGGCAGGCGTGCACCCGGATCGCCTCGAGCGAACCCCCAAGCGGGCACTCGGCGCCACCTCCCCCCTGCTGCTCGGCGGCACGCCGATCGACGCTCGCGACGCGGCAGCGGCCGTGATGCGCGTCATCGTGGCCGAGGGTCGGCTGCGCACCGGTAGCGAGCCAACGGGCTGCATCGTCACGCACCCGGTGCGCTGGGCCGGTGTGCGCCGCGCGGCACTCGCCGAGGCCGCCGGCCGAGCAGGACTGCAGCAGGTGCAGCTGGTGGAGGTGCCCGTGGCAGCGGCCATCCACTACGCGTCCGAGCACGTCGACATGGGCGCCCGCGTGGGCGTCTACGACCTCGGCGGCGGCACGTTCGACACCGCGCTGCTGCAGCGAACCGACCACGGGTTCGAGGTCATCGGAGTGCCCGGCGGCGACGAGAACATCGGCGGCGAAGACTTCGACCACCGCCTGTTCCGCTACTTCGGCAGTTGCCTCTCCGACACCGACGCCGAGCTCTGGGACCAGCTGATGACCAGCGACGATCGCAAGTGGAAGCGCGCCGCGCTGGATCTGCTGGTGCAAGCTCGGCGAGCGAAAGAGGCACTCTCGTCGTACACGTCGACGCAGGTGTTCGTGCCCATCGCCGACCGCGACATCGTGGTCAATCGCAGCCAGTTCGAGGCGATGATCATCGACGACGTGGAACGCACGATGGACCTGATGGAAGACACCATCACCGACGCCGGCCTCGCCATCGACGACCTTGCCGCCGTGTTCTTGGTAGGTGGCTCGTCGCGTGTGCCGCTGGTGGCACAGATGGCCACCGAACGCTTCGGCGCCCGCGTGGTCACGCGCGACGAGCCGAAAGGGGTCGTCGCCCTCGGCGCAGCTCGGCTGGCCGCGCTGCGGTTCCTCGCACCTCGGCCCGCCGCCGCCGCACCGACACCACCTCGCGCGGCGCCGGTCGTTGACACGCCCGCACCGGCAGCGACGAGCGACGACGAGTGGCTGCAGGCACTGCCCATGCCGCAATCGGCCGACCGGCTGGGTGCCCGGCTCGACGCCGCTGCGCCCGTCACGGCAGCAGCGCTGCCCGCGCCAGCTCCCGCTCCCGTGCCCGCTCCGGCTCCCGCTCCCGCTCCCGCTCCCGCTCCGGCTCCCGCGATGCCCGCGCCCACACTGGCTGCGCCCGTGTTGCCCGCGCCCGCGATGCCGGCGCCGGTCGCCGCTGCCGTCACC
>ERZ1026796.590-NODE-590-length-28291-cov-4.066042_pt1 | contig 28291 bp, 18 predicted proteins | sample MGYA00520874_ERZ1026796 | MGnify/ENA primary metagenome ERZ1026796 (study PRJEB33270, sample SAMEA104284474) | anaerobic digester metagenome | biome: Anaerobic digester microbiome; feature: mesophilic sludge digester; material: Anaerobic digester biomass | place...
ATCTTTGGAGTGAATCATAATTCCGTCACACCCGGCATCTATATAGGCTTTTGCTCTTTCAATTGCATCCTCAAGCCCGGCTTTTAATATTAAGCTTTCGATACGGGCAATAATCATAAAATCATCAGTTACTTGAGATCTTTTACCTGCTTTGATTTTTGCACAAAAATGTTCAATTGAATCTTGTTGTTGTTCTACATCTGTTCCAAAAAGGGAGTTCTTTTTTAAACCAATTTTATCTTCAATAATAATGGCAGATACTCCTAACCTTTCTAATGTCCTGACCGTGTAAATGAAATGTTCAATTTTTCCACCTGTATCTCCATCAAAGATTATAGGTTTGGTTGTAACTTCCAATAAATCGTTTATATTAGTTAATCTAGTAGTAATATCCACAGCTTCAATATCCGGCTTACCACGAACAGTAGAATCCGTTAAACTGCTTGCCCACATTCCATCAAATTCTCTTAAAGAATTATCAATTTCTACTTTTGTATTTTCTACGATTAAACCTGTTAAACCATTATGCGCTTCAATAATTCTTACTATCTGTTTAGCATATAACAATCGTCTTAAAGCCGCTCTTCTTATATCTGGGGTGGTTCCAATTTCTCTTACAGCATTATTTAATTGGGTTGAAGATATCCCTTTAGTGTACGGAATTTCAATAAGTTGACCTCCCCATTCTGTTATTGTTTCAATAACTTGTTGTCTCGTTTCTTTTTGCACTCCTTCTTTCCAATCATCTCCATGAATAACAAAATCCGGCTTCAGCAATTTCAAGTTAGGACGATAATCTAATGAATCTTGTGGAATGACTTCTTTAACATTTTTTATTGCCTGAACGATTTGTGCTCTTTGCTCATACTTTAAATAGGGTAATCTTTTATAACTTGATATTGCTTTGTCTGTTAGAACACCAACAGTTACTTCCCCATATTTAGCTGCATTCTCAATTATATTCAAGTGCCCTGGATGAATGATATCAGCACTCATTGCTACATATACTTTTTTCATAATTGAACTCCTGTTCCGTTTTCTAAATTGGAAAGAATTGGTTGAAATATTATATTTCCAACGGCAGATTGTGCTTCTGGTAAATAATCAACCTTGTCAAAGGTCTTTTGCATAATATATTCTATATCTAAGGTGTAATGGAAATTATATTGGGCATTTACATCTAATGCGCTAGTGTGTAATATTTTATAAAAATAATCGCTACCCTTTATATTGTTCCTATGAATTTCAGGAGTAGCATTCGGATAATAACCTGAATAACCAATTAAGATTGCAACATTGGAATCAATCAGATTTTTAGTTACAATTGGTGTTGATATACCTGCAATACGAATTCCAAATTCATTTTTTGTAATTGTATTATTTTTTACTTCAGAATTTGATTCATATAATTCAATTCCATATTGATTCAAGCAAGTATAATTATTTCTTACTATTGGATTGGTTTGATCTTTAATTAATAATCCGGTTTTATTATTGATCACAATAGTTTTTTCCAAAATTCCTGATTCTGTAAAAAGAAACTGAATGCCATTATTTGTTATGTTACTTATACCTCTTGATACCATCTTTGATACATAAACTTCATTACAATGTTCAAATAGCAAACCATTTTCTATACTATAAGTTGTGCAGTTTGTTATACAAATAGCTGGATAATTATATAATCTTACACAGGAATAACCAAAACTAAACTTTCCCCATTCAATAGTTGAATTTATTATGTTGGCATTTTGCATTACCTTAAATGACTGATAGCATTCTATATCATCTATTGCTTTTTTCTCGAGATCAAAAATACCATAATTTGTGGTTATCCAAAACATATTCTTTTCTGTTCCTCTTGCAATTAGTTGCCCGTTAATTTCTATTTTTTTACCTTGTGCTATTCTAAGTATTGCATTCGATTCTAATTGCAAACTGCTGTCTGGTAAAAAGTAAGTATCTTCATCAATAACTAAATGATGCCATTCAGAAACAATCACAGAACTATCAATAATAGAACCGCAATGGACCTCGGGATATAATTGAAGGTCATTTGCATTTATGTTATCGAGCCCTAATATGTTATTAGTGCCTGTATTAAGTTCAACATTATAAAAATATCTAAACCCCCATCCTTCCTTCAATATTACGACATTATATGTTCCTGCATTTATAGAAGTTATTTCAAAATTACCATTGCTGTCAGTATTAGTTGTGATGATAGGGTTTTGTAATCTATGATCAAATTCTGTCTCTTGAGATACTTGAATTCCAATAGCAGGATATTCTCTATTGATTCTGGAAATAGTAGTGTCTATTTCAGTTAATTTATAAAGTGCTACAGTAATACCTGAAAAATCTATAGGGTCATTCATTGAATTACCGGTATCATTTACTAAAACTATTCTTCCTGACAAACTTCCTTGTTTTGGTTCTGTAGAAGATGAACATGAATAGATAAGAACACAAAGTAACAAAATAAGCAGAATTAAAAAATGATACCTTATTATTTTAATAGGCATACACCCTCTATTTTAAGGATAGTCCATTTTATTAAGTTAGAAGATTTTTAAGATTTTATTCAATTTATAGCTTCGCCCCGTGGCTTATGCATTCCGGGTTGCATAAGGCGTTAAAAAATATGGCTGGTAGAGTATTATATTTTAAAAAGGAATAGATTTCGCTTCAAGTACGGAATGATGAGAAGCAGGAGCAGTAGGACAAAAAGCTGGTACAGAAGGACAAAAAGCAGGAGCAGAAGAATAAAATGCAGAGCAGATAAAAAAATTGACTTCTAAATTACCCTGTGATGGGGTAACTGAGAAGTCATATTGATTATGTCTAAAGTTCTTTGCTGTCCTGTATTTTATCGGTATGTTAGCCATAGTTTTATAATACTCTCGTTTATCTTTTTCATAATTGAGTTCATAATTGAAATTGGGGCTGGAGCTGTCAATATATTTTTTGCTAGCTAAACGAGATTTAGAGTGAACAGGGATAGGAGGGAGAAAGATAAGATAAAGTAGGATAAGAGGTTAGTATTGTAGAAAAAAATCTATGCCTCACGCAGATTTCGCTGATTACGCAGATAAAAAAGATGAATGCCTCTCACAGATTACACTGATTTCACAGATAAAGAATGATTGGGATAAAGATCAAAAAAAGGATTTAACTTGACGCAGATTAGGTTAATAAGAAAAAGGTAAAAAAAGGTAATAGCTGGTAAATAAAGAAGATGATATCTATAGTAATAGACAGTAAAGTAAGTCGGTGGACAAGGGAAATAAAATATGTGTTTGGCTTTATGTTCCAGACCCTGGGTTATAACTTTCGTTTTCTGGAAGAGCTGGAAGAGCTGAAAGCAAACGATATTTTGCTGATATATGGTTACACAGAGCCAACTCCTGAAGAATTAAAAGGTCTGGCTAAGCATTATATCACATTTTTCATTCCCTGCGATCCGGATTTTTTTGACAACAAAGCATACAGTGCAGACCGTTTGCGTAGATGTATGCGGGAAATAAAGTTACTGAATATAACGCCTATTGTTTCAGCCCGCAAATTTGAATACCCTGCGGAAAATTATACGGAAAGTGACATTAGCGGCGGAAAAATCAATTTTGATTTAGTCGGAAACCTCTTTTTGCATTTAAGCAATCTGGAAGAAAGCAGTGATGCCGGCTCAATGGAAAAGGGTTTTTATCCTGATAGTGCCAGCGCTTTTTATAACTATCGGGAAACGCCAATTGCGGATAATTTGCTGTGGCTGATGGATTCGCTGCTCAAAGAACACTGCCGAGCCAAAAATAATTGCATTGCCCAAAAGTTATTATGGCCCTCCGCTCAACAGGCAGCTGTTCTACTTTCACATAGTATTGACGATTTGCAAAAATGGGATGTTTCTTCTATCATCCTTTCCCTTCCGGATGATTTGGCAATGCTATTTACTTTCCGCTGGAAACAATTGGCACATACTTTAAAGGGCAAACTTCAGTATTTATTTACCAACTATGAACTTAACTGGAACTTTGACGAATTTCTGAAATATGAAAAGGATTCCAATTGCCGCAGCACTTATTATCTGGCTACTGAGGCAAATGAAGAAATTGATTATTCTTTGGAAGACCCTGATCTGCAGGAAGAAATTCAGAAAATTTTGCATAACGGAAATGATATAGGTCTTTTGGCAACTGCTGATAAGCTTAACCAGGATGATTATTTAACCCGCAAACAAATTCTTCTGCATCTGCTGGGAAAAGAAAAACTGGGAATTCGGCAACTGGGCTATAAAATCAATAACACAATCCGGGAATTGCAAAACAAAATTTCTCCTGTTTTTAGCCAGAGCACAGCGTTTCAATCACTTCCCGGATACAAAAACGGAATGAGCTTACCCTGGCAACCCTGGGTAAACGGAACTAAAATGGATTATTGGGAATTGCCTACAATTTATCGTGATGAATATTTGAAGATTAATAAACATAACTATCTGCAACTGGAAGATGCTAAACACCAACTGAAAAAGTTCTTCCAAAATGCACTGCGCACTCATAGTATCTTCAGTATGGATTTCACGATTGCCAGTTTCAGCAATATCAGCTATATGAATAAACTCTATCCTTATCTATTGGCACTAATTAAAAGTAGCAATACCTATCTGACTACGGCAGGGGAATTAGTTGACTGGTGGGAAAAAAGAAACCGGGTTACGATAAATGAAAGCGAAGATCAGATTTGTTTGATGTTTCCAGATGATTTGGATAGTTTTACGCTGTGCTTGCATGGAAATCCGAAAATTAAAGAAGTGGCTGAAATGCCGGCAAAAGTGAAAGGAAACCAGATACAGTTTACGAATATCAAAGCGGATTCTATAGCGGTGATCGTGCTGGAGGGGAAATGAAAAACCTCTCACAGATTACACAGATGACGCAGATAAAAAGAGAATAGGTATAGGATGAACAGGATTTCTAATTGCAGAGAGCAGAGAGCTTAGGGCAAAGAGAAAAAAGTTCCAGAGGAACGACAGATTTTAACGACGGGTTTTAACCCGGCGAGGGAAAGAGATGAAAAAGGTATTACATATACAGTTACTGCCAATACTATCCGGGGTGCAGAGATTTTCTTTGCATTTATTGGATGGCTTGGATAGAAATGAATTTGATGTCCAGGTTGCCTGCAAGCCGGGTGGTGAATTTGTAGACGAAATTAAAGCAAGGGGTTATCAATATTTACCTTTGCCTACTTTTCGTCATCAGATATGCTTTGGGGACATCTTTACTTTTTTCCACTTACTATATATAATTAAAAAGCACCGTTTTGATATTGTGCATACTAATGCTTCCAAGCCGGGATTTTTAGGTCGTTTAGCTGCCCGTTTAGCTAAAGTTCCTTTAATTATTCATACAACACATACTTTCCCTTTTCTGGAACATCAAAAACCGATAACCTACAAGTTCTTTACTACTTTAGAAAGGATTGGCAACCGGTTGGGTGATTACAATGTTTTCGTGAATAATTCTGATCGCTTGAAATCCCTAAAGATGGGTTTAATCAAACCGGAAAAAGCAATTACTATTTACAATGCACTTCCTCCAACATTAGCTACTGCCTTGCAGGAAATTGCCCAAAACCGAAAAAAACCGGAAAAGGAAATTATTATTGGTTCTACATTGCGGTTTTGTCCTCAAAAAAATGTAATCAATTTAATAACTGCTTCTTGTAATGCCTGTTTACAGGAGCAAAAATTAAAATTCATCTATTTGGGTGAGGGTGAATATTATGAACTGTGTAAGGCAATTATTCACAGTTACGGTTTGGACGAGCGGATATTGCTTCCGGGTTGGGATAAAAATGTTTTGCCCTGGTTGAAGGTCTTCAATGTTTTTGTTCTCTTTTCGCGTTGGGAAGCAATGCCTTTCAGCATCATTGAAGCAATGCATTCAGGGTTACCGATAATTGTTTCCGACCTGCCTTCTCTTATAGAATTGGTGGATAGCCAAACAGGTTATATTGTTCCTTTAGATAATAATGCAGAGCTGACAAAGACCTTTATAGAAATAGCGCAAGATTTTGATACAGCTTATCGGAAAGGCAAAGAAGCTGCAAAAAAGATCGCCGCAATTTGTTCTTATGAGAAAATGATTAATGCTTACAGAGAACTTTATCTTTCAGCTAACTAACAGAGAACAACGATGATAAACATATACTTACTGATTATAATTGAAGCGGTTATAATTCATCTGTGCACGCATTTGTTATTACCGCTTAATCTTAAAATTTCCACAAAATTCAAGCTCATTGCTCATCCGAATGAGCGTAAAATTCATAAAATACCTATTCCGGAAGCAGGGGGTTTGTGTTTTGCCTTACCTATTATTTTAGCCCAGGCAACTTTTGGCTTTATCAGCGGAAATTCAGAACCTGGTAATATGCTTTTAGAGCTTTCAGGAGTAGGAGTTCTGGCATTATGTTTTGGAGTTTGGGATGATCGTTTTGAAAGTCCTCCTCCTTATAAACTTTTGTGGCAAATTACTTTAGGCATTATTATGTATTTATTTGGCTATCGGGTTTTGTATCTGACTAATCCTTTCGGAGCGCACTTTATTTTGGGGTGGTTATCCTTTCCGGTTACTGTTTTATGGTATTTAATAGTAATCAATGCTATCAATTTTATTGACGGTATAGATGGTTTAGCTTGTGGAATAACGATTATTGTTAGTGCCGTTTTAATTGTAATTGGCATCAAAGAACAGAATCAGCTGGTAATTGCTATTTCCTCTTTTTTGCTGGCGGGAAATTTAGCTTTCCTGCGTTATAATTTCTATCCGGCAAAAATTTTTATGGGAGAAACGGGGTCTTTATTTATCGGGCTGAATATAGCGGCAATTTCCACAGCAGGAACTTCCCAATTTAAGGGAATAACTTCTATAACTTTGATGGTTCCGTTAACGGTTATGGCTGTTCCTTTAATTGATTTTGTGCTGGCTGTTTTCAGGCGTTTGCATTACGGAGATATGTTTCATTCCGATAAAGAGCATATTCATCATACGATGTTGGATTTTGGTTTTTCTCAAAGAGCAATTGCGATTATAATATATTTAGTAACCTTGCTTTTTGGACTTATTGCCATCGGCTTTTCCTTTTCTTCCAAAAAGATTGTTTTTTCTTTGCTTTTAGGGCTTTTCGCGCTGATGGTTGTGATTGCCTATTTAATTATGCGACAGGAGCGAAAAAAATGAAAAAAATATTACTGCTTACAGCAATACTGATATGGGTGTATCTGCCTGCACAGAACTGGAAAACATATACCAATACGAATCATATTTACGATCTATCTGCCAAAGATAATGATCTTTATGTTGCTACCTGGGGTGGAGTGTTAAAGCTTAGTCCTTTAGATAATTCAAATACTTTAGGCGTCTATGAGGAAACAGAAATTTACCATAAAGGCAACGGATTGGTTTCTAATGACATCAGAACTCTTTCCTATATTGATTTTTCCAGTAGTTTATGGATGGGCTCTTCGGATAACGGAATTTCTATATTAAGTCAGCCGGGGTTTCAGAATCTTGGAAGTGATTTAGGATTACCTTCATTAAAGGTAACCAGAATTATTGAACATCAATCCACAATTCTGGTGGCAACTTCTGCTGGACTTGCCGTTTTCTACTATCTTCCAGGTGTTTCTTTTCCTTTGATGTTGCATCAATATACTGTTGCCAATACTTCCGGAGGACTTATTGGAGATAATATTGTGGATATGTTATTAACGGAAACAGGAATTCTTTTTGTGGCTACAACTGATGGAATCAGCTATATTCCACTGGAGCAATTGGATAATGATTCTGCCTGGAAAACAATTAGTGATCCTGATAGTCCTATCCTAAGTGGTGGCAGTCCAAAGCTTTCTGCTAATTCTGAAAACATTGTAATTGGCTTATATGATAAGGTTTATATGCATCCTTTGGATATGGACAGCGGTTCTTGGACAACTTATGATGTGTCTAATATGTTAACCGGAAAAAATGTTTCTTCAGTTCTTTTGGATTCCCAATCCCGTTTATGGATTTCTTATGCCGATTGGGATGAAGCGATTTTAAGTTATACTAATACTACCGATTCGCTTTTAACTTTGATAGAAAATAATACCAATACCCATCTTTTAAAAGAACAAAACGGGCTTGGCTATAGTCCAATTAGCAGAATTGTGGACTTGAACGGTAAAATTTATCTTTGCAGCTGGGGAGAAGGTATCTATTGTAAGGAAGAAGATTCCTGGAGTAATTATAATCCGGTCAGCATTGGTTTTCCCAGAATTGCTCAAGTTGTAACTGATAATAACTATAACTTGTGGTTTGCCAGTGGTTATATTTCTAACTTTCCTGTGCGTAAGGGTTCAATGGGAGTAAGTAAATTAGCCAATGGCAACTGGTCTACCTTGAACATTCATAACAGTCCTATTCATACAGATAATATTTTAGGGATTGCAGTTGATCCTTTGAACAGAAAATGGTTTGCCACCTGGGATAATACAAACAGCCCTTCCGGTTGGCAAAAAGGTCTCAGTGTTTTTGATGAAGATCATAATATCTGGGTGCATATCACGAGAGATGGTATCCGCTATTATAATAATGAAACACAATCCTGGGGTGCCTATGATCCTTCCAATCGTTTAACTACAAGCACAATTGGAGGTATTTATCCAGCGGGAGATTCATTAATGATGGTGATGTGTTATGATGGCGAAGTAAATGTTTTGGATATGAATTTCCAGATTGTAGCTCGTTTTTCGCCTCCCAATACTGTTTTTAATCATCTCCTTTATAGTTATTACAGCGGAGATAAATATTTTATCGGAACTAATGACGATCGCGGACTTACTATCTGGAATCATAATTCTCTTCCTGTTTCGGGAGGAGCGCATTGGATAATTCCTCCCCCATCGGACTTAAACAGTTGTGTTGTTTATGGAGTAATTACTATTGATACCCCTTATGAAGGAAGACAGCATTGGATTGCAGCCAGCACAGGTGTCTTTATGTGGAACGAAGTTAACTGGTATCGTTATGATACTATGATAAAAAGATATAAGTATAACATTTTCGCTAACTTATGGGAAAATGACCTTCTCTATTATGTAGATGAAGAACGTCTTTTTGGCTCAGTGAGAACTACCCCTACCTGTATTTTTCTGGATGCCCAAAATCGTATCTGGCTGGGCAGTATGGAAAATGGACTTTCTATGTATGATCCTTATACAGAGAGGTTTACCAATTATTTTTATCCTAATTATCCCCTTATTTCTAATTACATAACTTGTCTGGGTTTTGATCCTGTTGCCGGGGATTTAATTATCGGAACTCCGGATGGTTTCAATACCTTAAAAATCGGTAGAACGGTTAAAATTCCTACAACTTTGCAAAATTTGAAAGCATTTCCTAATCCCTTCAGACCTTCTGTTCAACCCTATTTGCAGATTGTAAATATGCCTGTGGATAATATGCCTGCGGGAAAAGCAGAATGTAGAATTTATGATAGTTCGGGTGCCTTAGTAATTAAATTGGAAGAAAATACCCTTTGCCGTTTTCAATGGGATGGAAAAAATGCTGCAGGTAAACAATGTGGTAGCGGGATTTACTTTTTTGTGGTAGCCGATGATGCTGGAAATATTAAAAAAGGCAAACTGGCTATTATCAACGATTGAAAAAAAGAGCTCTCACAGATAATATCCGGAGGGTTGGCGTCCTCGCCAACCAAAAAGATAATAGGTAAGGGATGAACAGGATTCAAGAGATTTTAGAGATATTTTGTCTATTTTAGATGCTTCCGGTTTTTCGGTTGACGAGGATGTCAACCATCCGGAAGAACGACGTCCTCGTCGTTCCACTTCCAACCGAGCTATATCCTTACAAACTAATTTCACATTTAATGATTTTGGTTGACGGGGACGTCAACCTTCCTGTTATCTTTTGGTTGACGGGGACGTCAACCTTCCTGTATCTCTAAAATCCTGTTCATCCCATACCTATTCTCTTTTTTTATCTGTGAAATCTGTGTTATCTGTGAGAGTATAAATCATTTTGTGACTTTTTATCCCACATATTATCCAGCGCAATTTCTTCCTGCAGATATAATTTCACATTACCGAAGTTTTGCTTATTACTATATCCCGGTTTAATAATTAACGCTTCCACTATTGAATTACGCAAGGTTTCGGAAGCCCCTATATGATAGAAATGGTTAAAAGTAAGAATTTCGTCTTTTGTCCGGAAATTATCTATATACTCGTTAGTCCTAAACTTATTTTTTAACCACATAGACATTGCATAGCCACAAGGAAGTGAATGAATTTGAGTGGACAATTTTAACGCATCTTCATAACTCCAACTATTATAATAATCAGAACTTCTTCCAATGTAAGGTGGATCAAGATATACAAAGTCATTAGCGTTAGCTTGGGCAATTGTATGTTCCCAGGGTGCTGTTATAAATTCCCAGTCCACGCACATTAAAATATTTTGTAGTGTTGAGACCTGGTTACATATTTTAGAAATATATGCTTTGGAAAATCTGTTTGGTTTATGGTTATAGGGAACATTAAAATTACCATTGGCATTAAATCTCATCAAACCATTAAAAGAAGCGCGATTTAGAAACAAAAACAGCAACGGGTCTTTTGTCCGATTAAATTGTTCCCGAATTTCATAATAGTAATCTCCATCCCCTTTTTCTAATTTAGCTCCGTGAAATTCCAAAAATTCTTTAACTGTATTTCTGTCTATTTCTCGCTTTTGTATTTGGCGATACAGGTTTATTATATGAGGATTCGTATCTGCAAGCAATGCCTTGGGGGCTAAAATATTGAATGCTGTTACACCTGAACCGAGAAAGGGCTCAATCCATTTCCCTTTCCCTTCCCAGGATATGCTGGAAGCGATAAAATTGACAAGTTTGGTTTTAATCCCCTGACATTTTACAGGAGGAACTGTAATATGCTTAATATGTTTGGGCAGTAAACTATTTCCCATAGTGTTTCCAGTAATCCTCAAAGTCACTATAGTTCTATTATCTGTGTGAGATTTAAATTATATCCGCCCACACAAAGCCCTTTTCCAGTTCCACTTTGTAAATAACAATCTTCTCTTTTTCCGTTCCGGGATAACTTTCACTTTTAGCGGTTATAATAAATCCCCAAGGTATAAGTTCCAAACAAAGGTAATCCTCACTTCCTGTTCTAAAATATGTATCCAGAGGAATATTTAGGCAGTTTTGTTGTAAAAATTTCAGCACCCAATAGCGTTCACTTTTATATGAAATTTCTTTTAAATCGGACAATTGTTTTTCCAGGCGAGGAATATCTTTTTCCAGTTCTTCTTTATTGAAGGGAGGTTTTTCGCCTTGCAAAATTGAAGAGATTTGCATTTGATTGATTAAATCTATGTAACGCCGGATAGGAGAAGTAGAATGTAAATAAGCATTTGTTCCAATTCCCGGATGAAATTCCGGTTTCGTAGAAAGATATGCCTGACGAATCATAAAATTATCATTCGGGTCTTCGTATTGATTAATATTCCGATAAATAACAGGGATATTTTTTTGGACAGCATAATCAGCCAGATAGGAATTATAAAGAATCATCAATTCTTCTATAATTTTTCTGGCTGGGCTTTGAGTATCAACACATTTAACTTCCAAGCCCTGTTCTGAAGCAGAAATGTAATAGTAATAACGCTCATTTTCTGAAAAAGAACTAATACCTCTTTTTTCTGCCAGCATTTTACTGAACCGGTATAAAGTAGAAAAGGGTTCCTGCTCAATTTGTTGATCAATTTCGTTATAGCTGTAATTATCAGATATGGTTATATTCATTCTCCTGAGTTCATAATGTTGAATAGCCAGTTTTTCATCTAACCATAAATTTAATGCCAGCACCGGACGGAGCATATTTTTTATTAAACTAAGTTCCTTTTCGGAATGATTAAAAGGAAATAAGGGAATCACTGCATTAGCCGTATAAAGTGCTGTTACTCTCTTTTCAGCTTCAGCAAATAGAGGACTTTGTATCTTCAAGCGTTCTGAAACAGAACTTACATAAACAGTTATCCGCCAGAAGGAGCCATCTTTGTTAATACTTATAGCATCATCAAAATCTTTTGTGGTTTCATCATCAATAGAAAAAGCATTTGCCTGAGGTTTTATTGTTTCCGGAGGCAGAAGTTTTTCCTGAACCAGCAAATCAGAAAAACCAATAGGAATTCCTGCACCGGCAATAACAGGATCAATATCTTCAGGTGTTTCACCACAAAATTTACGAAATTTAAGAATTGCCTCTTCGGGCTTGAGTAATGGATACTGAGAAAGGATAAGCTCCTTTAATTTTTTGTGTTTTTTATGTGTCTGTAATTCAGGTAAAGCATTAAAAAGCTTATGTTGACTTGCTCTGCTTAACTTCGCACCGGAAAACAAGGCATTAACTTCCTGTAAAAATTGTCTTTCTTCTTCTTCCTGCCGGCACTGAATTTCATATTGAGTAATTTCCTCTGCTGTTTTTAAACGATATTTATCTTTTTTACAGTATATCTTTTCAGGATGATTATGTAAATATTTATAAAGCGCAAAAATCTGCACATCTGTTTGTAAGTTTAAAGCCAAAACTATTTCCTGAAATGTCCATTCCTGCTCTTTTAGAAAGTTTAAATCGGATTCCTGAAATTGCTGTTCAGATAATATAACCTGATTTATAAAATTTTGCAACATTAAATATGGTTCACGCTCCAAATAACTTTCCCGGCTTTGCAAAATAAAACGCAATTCAGGAAAAAATACATAATTTCCTGTTTCAGTGATAACTTCAATACGATTATTTTTGTGAGCAACTACATAGCCAAACTTAAGAATCCCTTTTTCAAAATAGGCAACATAAGTATTTAGCGGATTATTCACCATTCCTTCTTAATTATTTAATTTTTTGGCGCCCCAGAGATGACTTGAACATCCGACCAACGGTTTAGGAAACCGCTGCTCTATCCACTGAGCTACTGGGGCGCATTTTTATTTACCAATCTGAAAAAAGAGATTTTTTGTCAAGTTTACATTGACAAGCTTTGCTTGCCGGAAAAGTGTGAAAAATAATTGGCAGCTGTTATGTTATGCCAAATTGATAAAGGAAAACAGGTAAAAATGAAAATAGCTATTGTTGGTGCTACAGGTGAAGTTGGCAGGATGATGATCACTTGCCTGGAAGAAAGTAATTTAAAAATTTCTGAATTGGATTTGTTTGCTTCTTCAAGGTCTGCAGGAACCATTCTCTATTATACAGATCAGCCAGTTAAAGTTCAGGAACTAAAACAGGATTCTCTTTTGAAACATTACGATTATGTTTTGTTTTCAGCCGGTGCTGGAGTAGCTAAAACTTATGCTCCAATTGCAATTCAAGCATCTGAAGTAGTAATTGATAACTCTTCCGGTTTTAGAAGAGAACCAGATATTCCTCTTGTGGTTCCGGAAGTGAATGGAGAATTATTAATAGGTTACAGTGGCATTATTGCCAATCCTAATTGTTCTACGATCCAGGTTATTTTACCGTTAGCGGTATTAGATAAACTCTTCTGCCTTAAAAAACTGATTGTTTCTACATATCAGTCAGTTTCCGGAAGCGGACATCAGGGAATTGTAACTTTGTTGAATCAACGCAAGGGTAAAAATGATAAAGGAATTTATCCCCATATAATTGATTTGAATGTTATACCTCAAATTGGTGGCTTTTTAGATAGCGGATATTGTCAGGAAGAAGAAAAAATGCATTTTGAAAGTCGTAAGATACTGAATAAACGGGAATTACTTGTTAGTGCTACAACAGTTCGCGTTCCCGTTATTTATGGTCATAGTGTTTCCGTATATGCAGAATTTGAAAATGAAGTAGATATTCCTAAGGCAGAAGAAGCATTACAAAATTCACCTCGTGTTGTCTATTATCCCAATACCTATATCACACCCCTGGATTTAGGTTCTTCCAATGATTCACATATCTGCCGATTACGTTTGGGGACTGATGAAAAATCCCTAACATTTTGGAATGTAGGACATAATGTGCGTTTAGGAGCTGCCGCCAATGCAGTTAATATTTTAATTACCCATATTCAATATTCAGGTATGCTGTAATGATTGATATTATTGAACTGCGTCATAACTTGCATCGTATTCCGGAACTTGCTTTTCAGGAATATAAGACCAAAGCTCTGTTGGAAGAAAGCATTTTTAAGATACTGCAAAATCAGCCGGAAAATATTTGGAAACTGCATTATTTTAATAATAGCACTGGCTTGCTTTTAGAATATACCTGTACTAAAAAACCTTATCTGTTATTTAGAGCTGATATGGATGGTTTGCCTATAGCAGAAAAAACAGGTGTTTCTTATGCTTCTGAACATCCAAATTTAATGCATGCCTGTGGTCATGATGTGCATTTAAGTATTTTAACAGGATTAATTCAGTTTGTAACACAAACCTTACCCCAACAAAATCTGCTGTTTCTTTTTCAGCCAGCTGAAGAAGGTGAAGGAGGAGCACAAAGTGTTCTTGCTGAAGGCATTATTCAGAAATTTGATATTGAATCTGTTTTTGCCTTACATACAGCCAGCGAACTTCCAGTAGGTTCCGTTTCTGCTAAAGAAGGTATTTTTTTTGCTGTTCCCCAGGAATTTGATGTTTGTTTTTATGGAAAAACAGCTCATATTGCCTTTCCTGAAAAAGGAATTGATGCTCTGTCTGCAGGTATCAAATTTATGAATATTATGGAGGAAAAACTAACCGAGCTGAAAAAAACGGAAAGAATTATCTTTCATATCGGGAAAATGTCTTCCGGAACTATTCGTAATGTTATTGCTGATAAATGTGTTTTAGAAGGAACTCACCGCTCTCTATCTAAAAAAACCGGTCAACAAATAAATGCTCTTATTCAAAAAACGGCTGATAATGTAGCCAGAGAAACCAATACTCAAAGTGAAGTTAAATTCCTTGCTGCCTACGATCCTGTAATCAACGCTGCAAATTTAGTGAATCGCTTACAGGAAATTTGCTTTCAACAAAACATTAAATGCATTCCTGCACAAATCTCTATGACAGGTGAGGACTTCGGTTTTTTCACTACTTTATATCCCGGATTGCTTTTTTGGTTGGGTAGCGGATGTTCTTATCCTTTGCATTCGGATAAATTCTTACCCCGGGATGAATGCCTGGAAATCGGGATAAGGATTATGAGTGCCTTCCTGGAATAGTAGGGTTTCAATTGGCAACAAGGATTTTAGGATTAAAGGATTACAAGGAAATTTATCAGGAGTCCATACTGCTGAATAACTTTGCGGATTGAATAAAAGTTATTCAGCAGAGAGGACTCCTCTATTCTGAGGGGGTAAATGAGGACATCAATCTTCCTGTATCTTCAACTCTCTCCACTCATTTCAGCAGCAGCATTTTTCCGGTTGCTTGATAGTTTTTACTTTGCAGACGGTAGAAATATACTCCTGAGGCAACATTACGCTCATTTTCATCCTTTCCATTCCAAAGCACTTTGTGCATTCCTGAAGTTAGTTCTTTATCTACTAAGCGTTTTATCAGCTGTCCTTTAAGGTTATAAATTGTCAAAGTTGTTCTACCCGGTTCAGCTAAAGTGAAAGATAGCGTAGTTGAAGGATTAAAAGGATTGGGATAGTTGTTATTCAATTTAGTTACCAAAGCCGGAATTTCGTTATTAGAGCTCGCCACAAAAGGAAAGGAAATATTAAGTACCTGGCTTGGAGTTCCATCAGCATTTAGATATTTAACTACAATATAATATTTATAGTTGCCCGGTAAAGTTAACACTTCATAATAAGAGTTATCGGGAGAATCCTGAACCAGATTAAACTGGTCTGTATTGAATTTCCGATAAACCTTAAAACCTACAATAGGTAAAACAGTATCTTCCGGTGCCTGCCAAAAAATATACAAATCCCCTGTATCGTTATCACCTGTATAGCTAATACTATGTGGCTGAGGCAAATCAATTAAGGTAAATTCAGCATAGTGGACAGGATTTTCGGGATTTATAATAATTGAAGTTAAAGTTGAGGATTGATGATATGGCATAGTAGCTGTTACAGTATGAATTCCATTGGGCAAGAAAATAATAAAATTACCTTCGGAATCAGGATGACTGGTTAACCGCAAATCAGATTTAAGAGTTGCCATTGAAGGATCAAGACCTGAACTGGGATAAACAACCCCATATAAATATCCGGTTTTCAGATTTACATCACTAACAGTAAAATCATCAATAAACCATCCCATACCGGATGTTTCTTCATCCGACCCAAAACGGAAACGAAACATTACTGTCTGACCCGCATATTGAGATAAATCAAAGCTTGCTAATTGCCAATCCCCGGAATTTCCCGTCCAGCCCTGATCTCCATTAAGACCGTTTAAAGAGTTTCCATTGTAACCGTTAACAGGATATATTAAATTCCAGGTAACTCCATTATTGGTAGAAATAGATACATTGCCACCATCATATCCATATTCACAGGAATAATAATGCATAAATTGCAGTTGACTGTTTGTTTCCAATATAAACCTGGGAGTATATAAATTATAATTTACATAAGAAGGATAGTTTCCACTTATATTAGTTGCCCAAACCCTGGCTCCGGAGAAAGGAGTTACCTGAGTAGGATTTCCCCAAACCCAACCGGTTTCAGAAATGAAAGAACCGTTATTGAGTTCAAAATCCTGAAAGACCACGGGATTATTATAAGGAATACTAAAACTAGCACTCGTGGAACTTCCATTAGCGGCAGTAGCAGTAAATAACAATGGAATTTGGTTAACAGAAACATCAAGCAAAGAAGTATCAATAGAGTATTTTATTTGATAAATATCGTTAGGACCGATTTTATCAAAACAGAGAAGCGGATTTTCAATAATCAGCTGTTGTAAAGTACTGCTTAAAGTTGCTTGAATACCTGTAGCTTCAACAACGGCAGAATTTTCCAAATTAACAATCAGATTGAAGGATTCACCAATGCTAACCATACCGTCAAAATCATTCAGGTGATCATCTACAAAAAATGAGTTATATCTTAAACAGGAAGCGGAAACCTGTAAGCTGAAATAGCGTGTCCATTGTATTTCACCGGCAGTAATTAACAGTTCAAAATTAAGCACTTCGCCGTCCGGACAGTTATTAGCAATCGTAAAAGTAAAGGGAATTTTATTTACACCATTCATTCCTGGTTCAATCGGATAATATTCAGCAGTAGCATTAGTTATTGTTACATATTCATTTGTAGTGCTAATCTGTCCAGTAACATTTTCTGCTGTAAGATTCCCTGCATTTTGAATTTTAGCTCCCAATTCCACAATTTCACCTGGTTCACATATTCCATTCATATTTGTATCTGTTACATAAGTTGCTTCCAGAAGCAAATGAGCCATAGAATGATAAACGGGAACATTAGTAATAAAAAGTGCCTTCCCACTACTTAAAGGGGCTGCAGCTGTTGGATAGGTATTATTGAAAGTATATTCCAAACCGACTTTTCCTGTATGATCTTCAATTCCGATAGTGCAATAGTTACCGTGTCTGTTTCCGGATTGAGAATCAATATTATTGAATGTTTGATACTGAAATTTGATAGGTCCGTCACCAAAACTTGTAGGATAAGCTGACTGATCATATAAAATACATTGGAAACTTTCTAAAGTAGAACCGTCTTTACCATTTCTCATATTGTGCCATTCTATAACAAAGGAATGATTGCTTCTATCAAACCAGGTATAAATTCCACTTCCTGTTCCAGTTGCCAAATCATCCCAAAAAGGTGCTATCATAGGATTGGGACCCATAGGTCCGGGTATACGGTAATTTCTAAATTCGGCATTAGCGGTAACGCCAAAAGCAATAAAGCCATTGGAAGAGATAGTTATTTGGTTATATAGGCAACCATAAAACTGAAAGGGAAAAGGTAAGGACACAACTTCCAAAGCATCAGAACCAACCTGGTCGCCTTCATTGCCACTTGCATAACCGTCTGAAATAGCTACAAGAGTTCCCAAACCACCTTCTGAAGGAGAAATTCCATGCCAGTCATACATTGCTGCTTCTGCGTAGGAAGTATCAGTCCAATCATAAATTACATAACCGTAAGCATCAGGACCAAGAGGATCGTGTTGTGTTACTACCCCTACAGTAAAAGTAAAATCCACAAATTGCTCAAATCCATTACTATTATAAAACTTTATTTGCATAGGAATAAGCATTCCGGGTAAAACTTCGGGTCGGGCAGAAAGAGCAAAACGGTTAGTTCCACAAGTTACTTGAATTCCTGTAGGTAAAGTACCAAATTCAGCATCTGGATCACTTATACCAACTAAGTCATTCCGGGTATATAAAATGCCCAAAACATTCTCTGCTTCTACGGTTCCTGTATTTTTAACCGTAATACTGAATTCTGCTACCTCTCCCGGATCAAGATGTTGATTATTACTATCTATTACAAGGTAGGAAACAAATTCTAAAAAGGGTGCTTCCACAGGAATAAATTCCGAAATATGATAGGAAACAGAATTAGAATCGGTAAGATCCAGATATAACCTTAACATTGTTTGGTGAGGAGTGTTCGGAGCAATTTGAATTACAATGGGAACTAAATTCATTCCTGTTTCGCCGCCTAAAACATCAGGATAAATAACCGAGGAATTTGCTATAGTAATATAAGGACTGTTGGAACTTATACTACCCGTAATTCCACTAATGATGTCGGTTCCCATATTGGTTAAACCAAAAAACAGTTCAATTGTCTCTCCGCTACCGGCAAGTCCATTTTCATTGCCTTCAGAAGGAGCTAAATTATCATCATCAATAACCATAGTTCCCGGAACCAGGGTAGCGATATTTAACACTGGAATTGTTATCTGACAGGGCTTAAAATTATGTTTACTGATTGTTAAAGTTGCATTACCGGCAAGCATATTGGAGGGAAGAACTAAAATAGTTGTTCCATCAGCTCCTGTGTAATTGCGGGCTAAAATAATTCCACCCATATTTAAAACTACAGCAGCACCTTCTACAGGATTTCCCAAACTATCCTGAACTGCAACATCATATAAGCTTAAACCAACCGGAATTGAATCTTCGGAAGTAACAACAAAATGATTGGGAATACCTGTAAAGACCTCCATTGTCGGATCACCCATCAAATTACACCAGGCAGCAAAATTAGTTGCATTACTCGGAGAGGAAACACCGAAAAGCTGATTTATAAACAAACGCCCGTTTAATAATGCTTCTCCCATACTCCTCATTTCATAAGCAAAAATTCCGGCAAAAATACCTCCATGAATAGCGTTATTAAAGGTAGTATGAGTACTGGAAGTACACATTCCTATTCCGGTTACAGCACCCTTCGGAGATGCTGTTGTTCCATAGCGGACAAAAGCTTCCACTTCTCCTGCGCTGTTGTAATTATTAGTTCCACAGGTTATATTTACCGTATGAAACAGTTTATAGCCATTAAATAGAGCAGATTCAGAAGGAGGAGTCCAGTCAATATAACCCCGGAAACTGTAAAAACCAACCCCTTGATTTAGTGCCTGATTAATAATTGTATAGTTGGGAGAAGAACCATAGTCCTCTGTAAAAGTATAGTCAGGATTTGTTAGTAAGCTCATTTCCTTGATATATTTGTGAATATACATAGTAGAAATTCCGGAGGGAGCATTATCTCCTGAAAGCATCATTTTATTTAGCCAGCTGGCAGTATCTAAATTAATATCCCTTTCGTAAAGATAAATTTTATTTAACACTGCTAAAAGCTGAGATAAATTTTCTACAGAAATACGCCCGATAAAACAATCACCCAATTGATCGGTTCCCGCCAGAAAAGTATAATTATAGTCAGTTGCTCCATTGGATTGAGTAAAATAAGGTATTGCATAACTACCGGATGTATCTCCTATTAAAACAATAAAATCGGGACGGGTTTCCGGATTATTGTATTTGGTTTGGATATAGTTTTTAATGGAAGTAGTTGTATTTCCTGCTTCGTTTGCTGCCGTGCTGGCAACCATTACATCAGCACCTTTCTGTTTTTTCCATAATACAAATTCATTTAAGGCAGTAGCAAAGTTAGTATCACTGTTAGTGCCGTAAATCATTAAATATCTGGGAGGAGTATTAGCTACTAATGCATCACGATAATCATCATAATTCAAGATTATTGATTCATATATTTTATCAAAGCTGGCAGAAATCCGTGTCGGTTCATTTGTTAGTTCATTTATTCCCTGTTCTTCAGTAAAATTAATGCTAAATTCAATATTATGATTTACGGTCAGTTCCCCCGATTGAGCGTTATAAGAAAAAGGATTTATCTGGATCGTAATTATTCTAAAGTCCCGCAAGATGCTGGGTTCACTATATTCAATCAGCATTTCCGGATAGTTACAACCACCACTGTAATATGTATTATTGATAATAAATCCCTTAGGGCTTTCCAAACTATTTCCCTGCTGCACAGGATAGGGTAGAAAATCGGGAATAATTGTTTGTTGGGTAGAAAGCACTTCAATATTTACACCTCCTGTATGAGGAATAGCAATAGTAGTGCAGACCACAGGTAATTCCGGCATACCTGTTTCCATAAGGGTTCCGGAAAGAGGAAGTATTATTTTACGGTAAGCTGGCCCACCGTTTGCTTCTTCCTGTATAGTATATTCCGGCAGAGTAAAATTTACTTGCAGAGAAGAGTTGTTTTTAGCTCGCAAACTAAAAGCTGAATTTAAATTAGCTGGAAGGTTATCATTAATATTGGCAAAAACAATGCAACCTGCTAATAATACGGGTAGTAAGGCAACAATTTTTTTCATCGGACTTCCTTTATATTTTATGGGATGTTTGTCCAATTATTTATGCAAATATTATTCCAAAGAATATCAAAGATTATAGTAAAGAACCATTTCGTGAGGATGGGGACGAGCAGAGACCGCCTCAGATTCTTTAAGTTTTAATTCTATATGACTTTCAATAAGTTCTTCGTTAAACACATCACCTTCCAGTAAAAATTGATGATCTTCTTTTAATGCTTGCAGTGCTTCATTAAGATTGGCAGGAATAGAGAGCAATTGTGCTTTTTTATCTTCACTCCAGGCAAATACATTATCATCATAAGGACCCAGATTATATTGGGCAGGATCAATCTGTTTTTTAATACCATCCAAGCCAGCTAATAAAATTGCGCTCATTGCCAAATAAGGATTGCAGGTTCCATCTCCCGTTCTGAATTCAAAGCGTTTTGTTTCAGGTGTATTAGCATATTTGGGAATCCTGATAGCCGCACTGCGATTAGCAAGACCATAGAAAAGTTTTACCGGTGCCTCAAAACCAGGCAGTAATCTTTTAAAACTATTAGTTGAAGGATTTGTAAAAGCTACCAAGGCACTTCCATGAATTAAAATACCTCCAATAAACCAAATTGCCTCTTCAGAGAGATCTGCGTAGCCGCCTTTTTTATAGAATAGATTTTTCCCGTTTTTGTGCAACATAATATGAAAGTGCATTCCATTTCCCGCATTACCAAAAACCGGTTTAGGCATAAAAGTAGCTGTAAGTCCATATTGCAAAGCAGTTCTGCGAATGATGTCCTTCATAATCATTACATCATCACAAATTCGGGGAAAGGCAAGCAGTTCGGTTTCAATTTCTTCCTGAGCAGAAAGGCCTACTTCATGATGATGATAACGAACTTTAATATCCTGTTCCTCAATCAATTCCACAATTTCCTGACGGATTTCATAAAATTGATCAAAAGGTGTATCTATATGATAACCCTTCACACCTTGCAAAGAAAGTGCATCCAGGTCTTCATTATCCTCCGGAAGTGCTTCTTTGCATTCACTGGAAGTAATATTATAACCGGCAGAAAAAGAATCAGAACAATACTGAACGGAATCAAAAAGATGAAATTCCAGTTCCGGTATCCAAGTAGACATATCGGCTATTCCCGTTGAAAGTAAATAGTTATGAGCCCTGAGAGCAACACTGCGAGGGTCTTTTTTTACCCCTAAACGAGTTTCTGCATCGCAAATTGAACAGAGCATTCTCAGGGTAGGGGTCTCATAAAAAGAATCCAGATGAGCTGTTTCGGCATCCGGCATTAAAACCATATCTCCACTTTCCACACTTCTCATTCCAGGAATGGAAGAACCGTCAAAGGGTATTCCATTTTCCATAACTTCTAAAATATTACGAACCGGGACAGTTATATGATACCATTTACCGTCCAGTCCGCAATATTTAAGGTCTATGGCTTTTACTTTATTTGCCTGAATCATCTGTTGTAATTCCTTCAGTTCCATTTTAGTTCTCCTTATTCTTTTATTTAATTATTTTTTAGCCGGAAAAACGACATCTTGTCGTTTTCCTACTTACCGGGCTATCCAGTTTCCTATTACTTATTAAGTAACTTCGGACATCTGTTGTCGGGGTTGACGAGGAGGACAACCTTTCCGGTTTTCTTCATTTTTTTCAATTCCCAAAATCCTTTTCATCCTGTTCATCCCTAACCTGTTTAATCTATGCAATCCGGGGACTCTGTGAGAGGCAATTTTTTATAGACCCACACCCATAATTTGCATTACAAAATTTACCGGTGGAATAATGATTTTCCCTATAATATTCCAGCCCAGCAAAGTAGTAATTATAATAAATATAAATAAATACATCATTCCTTTGCGTTCCTGCATCGTCCATTTATAATATGCCTGATCAGTTAAAAACATCCCAATTACTTTTGAGCCGTCCAAAGGGGGCACCGGAATCAGATTAAAAAAAGCAAGCAGGAGATTAAGATAAATTACAAAGAAACAAATATATTGGATTAAAGCCGAAAAACTGCATAAATGAAAGATCAGAGCGAAAAAAATTGCCACCAGAAAATTGGCAAGAGGTCCCGCTAATCCTGTTAATCCTGAATCTCTTTTATAATTTTGGAAATTATTAGGATTGAAAGGAACGGGCTTAGCATAACCATATATAAAACCAGCTGTTAAATATAAAAATAAAGGCAGTATCACAGTTCCAAACCAGTCAATATGTTTCAAGGGATTCAAAGTTAAGCGTCCCGCTCTTTTAGCAGAATCATCACCCAGCCAGTATGCCATTAAAGCGTGGCTGAATTCATGGATAATTATGCTGTAAAAAACCAGAAAAATTATAACAGCATTCATCAGGAGTTTGATAATATTAGGATTGATCATATTTTCTTTATCTTTATGTAATTCCGTTTTCCAGCGCGAATAATATCACCGTTTTTAAGATTAACTACAGCATCAAAGGCAGTAATTTTTTCTCCATTTAAAGAAACAGCTCCGCTTTGAATTAGGCGTTTGGCTTCACCGTTGGTTGCACATATACCGCTATCCACCAATAGCTTGGACAATTTATAGCTACTTTCATTAACAGCAAAATCAGGAATATCATCAGGAATTTCTTTGAAGGTAAATTGTTTTTCAAAGGCAAGTTCTGCCTCACTTGCCTCTTCCGCACTATGATATAAAGTAACGATTTCCCTAGCTAAGCGTTTTTTAATCAGCATGGGGTTAATTCCGGATTCCAGTTCTTTTTTTATTTTTTCAATTTCTTCTTCAGGCAAAGTTGTAGCATAATAGAAATAGTTCAAAATTATATTATCCGGAATAGACATCACTTTACCGTATTTTTCTTTGGGAGAATCAAATACGGCAATATAATTATTAAGTGATTTGCCCATTTTATTCACGCCATCTGTTCCAATCAAAATAGGAGACAGGATAGCAACCTGTTCTTCCATTCCAAAATGATGCTGCATATCTCTTCCACAGAGAATATTGAATTTCTGTTCCGTTGCTCCCAATTCTACATCACTATTAACAGCAACGGAATCATAACCCTGCAAAACAGGATACAAAATTTCATGCATTCCTAAAGCTAAACCCTGTTCATAACGCTGACGAAAGGTTTGATGTGCCATAAATTGAGCTAAAGTAAATTTCCCCATTAATCTGATTACCTCACTCATTCCCATTTTGTCAAACCATTCACTTTGGTAGCGAACTTCCGTTTGTTCCTTCTTCAGGACAGTATATAGTTGTTCCATAAATCGTTCACTGTTTTTTTTCACTTGTTCAGCAGATAAAGGAAGACGACTTTCATCCCTGCCTGTAGGATCACCTATTTGAGCTGTAAAATCACCGATAATAATTACTCCGATATGACCTAAATCCTGAAATTGACGCATTTTCCGAATAGGAACCAAATGTCCCAAGTGCACATCATAACCGGTAGGATCAATACCATATTTTATTCTGAGCGGTTTACCGGTTTTTTCTGCTTTAGCAAATTTAGCTTTCAGTTCTTCCAGTGTTATAATTTCTTCCACACCTCTGCTGATTAATTTCAGTTCTTCTTCATTAGCCATTTAAACATCCTGTTTTCAATATATTACTTATCTGATGACAAGAAAAGGGAAGCTGATATTTGTCAAGATGGAAAAAGGTAACAGACGCAGCGTAAGCCACTCGTTAAAAAAGGTTGAGACCACCGGAAGATTGATTTCCCCGTCAACCCAAAAAACCGGAAGGTTGATGTCCCCCGTCAACCAACTTATACAACTAATTTCGTTACTAAAATAATCTCGGTAATGTATTATCTATTTTGTTTTTGAACGACGGGGACGTCGTTCTTCCGGAAGGTTGACATCCCCGTCAACCCAAAAACCGGAAACATCTATAATAGACAAAAAAATCCCTAAAATCTCTTGAATCCTGTTCATCTCCTACCTATTCATCCAAAATTCCTGTTCATTCCTTACCTATTAAATCTGTGTAATCCGTGAAATCTGTGAGAGCTAAAACTTTCAGTCCCCTAAAGAAATTCCCAAACCCCGGGCAGTTGCTACAAGATCGGAATCAAGGTCTATATAATTATATTTTTCAATGGCTTCAGTGAGGGGTACAGCTACAATACAGGGATGACGATAAGCTACCATAGAACCCCATTTTTGCTGTAAAACCAATTCAAATGCTTTTACCCCAAACTGGGAAGCAAGGATTCTATCAAAGGCATTAGGAGTTCCACCTCGTTGTAAATGCCCTAAAATAGTGACGCGGATATCAATATAACAGCCGGCATTTTTGAGTTCTTGAGCTAACCGTAAACCCGCTCCTCCCAGTTTAATTTTCATAGCTCCCGGTTCATCACATTCTACAAAAGTCATATCTCCATCTACAGGTCTGGCTCCTTCGGCGATAACAATATTGGCAAAATCGTGACCGCGATCAATACGTTCATCAATTGCCTGCATAATATTTTGTATATTATACGGAATTTCCGGAATGAGGCAAACCTCTGCCCCACCTGCAATTGCAGAATGAAGAGCTATCCATCCCGCGAAACGACCCATAACTTCCAAAATAAGAATACGATGATGACTGGCTGCAGTGGTTACAAGTTTATCAACGGCATCGGTAGCAATATCCACTGCAGTTTGAAAACCGAAAGTAAAATCCGTAGCTGAAAGATCATTATCTATGGTTTTAGGAACTCCGATAACCGGGCAGCCAAGCTCAAAAAGCTGCTGTGAAATGCGTTGAGAACCATCCCCTCCAATATTGATCAGCGCTTCAATATTTTGATAACGGAGTCGGTCTAAAAAATCCTGTGAGCGATCTACAGTAGTCCAGGTTCCATCCGGATTCTTAATGGGCCAGTTAAAAGGACCACCTTTATTGGTAGTTCCAATAATAGTTCCACCCTGAATATGAATTCCGGCAACTTTTTCAGGAGTGAGTTCTACAATATGCATAGGGTCTTTTAAAATACCGTTAAAAGCATCAATACTGCCTAAGACCTCCCAATTATGTTCAAAAGAAGCTCTTTTTACAATAGCTCTAATAACGGCATTAAGGCCTGGACAATCGCCTCCGCCGGTGGCAATAAGTAATCGTTTTTTCATAATTTCCCCCTTTTTTTCCGGTTAATAAATGGAGCTCCCGAATTTTAGCTGATTAAATATCTCTCTTAATAAGGATACGATAACCGGATAATTCTTTAAAGCCAAATTTTTCATATAAATGCCAGGCAGCAGGATTATCTAAATTCACTTCCAATTTCAGTTGATAACCATATTCTTTTGCTAAGGAAATACATTCTTCCATAAGCTTGGTTCCAATACCCTGATTTTGTTTATTCGGGACAACTGCCATATGATGGATATAAAGTCGTCGGAAATCATTAGTTACCCATACAACACCAATTATTTTGTCATTTTCTTCCGCAATAATCAAAATTCCTGTCTGTTGCAGATTTTCCTGAATTGATTCAAAGGAGTCCTTGCGTTCCGGCTTATTGATTCCTGTTTTTTCCCAAAGAGTAGATATCTCCTGATAGATTTTGGGGTTGATCTTTTTTAGACGCTTAAGGGATAGCATTTTAGCCCAATCCCTGCATTTTAAATATTTCGGGATGACGAGTAAAACGAAAAACAGTATCCCAGACAACAACAAAAAAAACATTCGGATCGTTATCTACCATCATTAAATAATACCCTTGAGTGTGTTCAATAAATTTGAGCTCCTGCATGCGGTTACCTGTTAAATACAGTTTTACAGTGCAATAGGGATTCTTAAATTTATGCGCATATTCAGCTTGAGCACTATCCACAAAAATATAGGTATCCAATTTTTCCAGGATATTCAGAATTTTGATCATTGCCATATTTGCAGGATGGATATTAAATTCCTGATGCGCATCCCGATAAATCCATTGAAATCCATTCCTAGTAAGTGTATATTTATTTTTAGGATGAGAAACTTCAATTTTGAGCAGTTCTTCTTCTTTATGACTAACAATATGAGGGGAACGCCAGTTGGCAAGGTCGGTATTATAATTATTAGTAACTTTCGCTTTCAGTTGATAGATCTTATCAGAACCGGCATAGCGGAAATAATCATAAGGATTATCCAGATTACTAAAGAGGGTATGAATGCTTTTTTTTTCATCACTGACAATGATATGCAGAGCTTCTGCGTCTTTCTGATGAAATTTTTCCAGCGCTTCTTTGCCTGTTCCCATAGGAGTTGTAGCATATTTTGCAGTAATCACTTCCCTGAACAAATCGCGTATTTTTAAGCTATCTGCCTCCCAATTAACAGGATATATTAACTTCCAGACATTATTTTGCTTAACCATTTTAAGCGTATCCTGCGCATCGTAAATCTCAATTCGGTTGATAGATAATGTATCCAAATCAAAAACCCGAGCAAGTTTTTCCTGAGGTTGGTTTGTTCTTAAAACGAGATAGAGAATAATCAGAACAAGCAAAACAAGGAGTAAAATTAGTTTAGACCTCTTCATTTAATAACCTCTTTAGCGCGTTTTCGGTTTAATGATATTATACCTCCCACGGCAATAAGAATCAAAGAAGGTAACAAAGTAGCAATAATTTTGATTTCCGTTTTAATTCTGTGTTCCTTTTTTACCGGATCACCCCAAAGGAGATTATTTTTATGCAAATAATAAGCTATATCCAGAATGCTATCCTGTAAATGACGAGAACGGATATTGAGCATATCATTTCGCTCCATAAGCCAATCCACAGCATTTAAGATTATCTGATAACGATTTTCATAAATAGGTTTATCGGGATCAATATACAGTTCCCTATCGCTGAAAACAACTATTTTTCCATCCTGAACTGCAGAAACAAAATCGGGATATTGGGATTGGGGTTTTCCTTTAAAATAACTCTCCATCCTGCCTTCCACAATAGCTCCTAAAGGAATTGGAGGATTTGTAAAAACATCAGGATCGGGATTGAAGAATAAACGGGAATCCAATTGATAATCAGGTCCTTCTAAATATGCGCTGCGCGAAGATGTAGCAAGAATAGTTTGAAATTTTAATCCCGGTTTTCTCTGGAAAATAATTCCATTCCCCATATAAATTATAATGTTGGACATATTGCGAGTGATAGGATGTTGTGTACCGCGCAAAACAGGATAAATAGGAAAAGAGATATTGGTATCCACACCCATTTGTCTAGAATCACAGAATATATCCATAGCAATATCACTGCTTAATTTTATACCGTTATTTTCCAGGAAATCAAAGAGGTTGGAATGAATTTCTATTACTGTTTCGCTATCAGAAAAAATTTTATCTGCCAAAACTACCAGTTTCCCACCTTGCATTAAAAACTGGTCCAGATTGTAAAGC
>ERZ1026796.591-NODE-591-length-28258-cov-2.872489_pt1 | contig 28258 bp, 28 predicted proteins | sample MGYA00520874_ERZ1026796 | MGnify/ENA primary metagenome ERZ1026796 (study PRJEB33270, sample SAMEA104284474) | anaerobic digester metagenome | biome: Anaerobic digester microbiome; feature: mesophilic sludge digester; material: Anaerobic digester biomass | place...
GGTGCCGGTGGTCCACAACGCCGACCGCCTGACGATACCACAGATCGCCACCGAGAGCGCCCGCCTGATCCAGGCCGCCCGCGAAGGCCGCAGCCTGCCCGACGAGCTTCGAGGCGGCGTGTTTACCATCACCAATCTGGGCATGCTCGGGGTTGACGGCTTCACGCCGGTCATCAACCTGCCCGAGTGCTGCATCCTGGGCGTGGGTCGCATCGTGCGCAAGCCGGTCGTCGTCGACGCTCAAGATACCATCGCCGTGCGCCCGATGTTGACCCTCAGCCTGGTCTTTGACCACCGCGTGCTGGACGGCGCGCCGGCGGCGCGCTTCCTGGACCGCATCGCCCAGTTGGTCGAGGACCCGATGTTGTTGCTGGCACTTTGACGAGGGGCCGAGGCAAGAGGCCGTGGCAGCCGCCGGCCTCCTGCATCCCCCGTCGATTCAAGAGCGGAGAGAAGAAACCATGAGCGTAGAACAAGAAGCACCACCCACCGATCTGACCCGCGATCAGTTGCTGGCTATGTACCGGCGCATGCAGCTTATCCGCGGCTTTGAGAACACGGCCCAGAAGCTGTTCGAGGCCGGCGAGATCGGCGGCTTTTACCACCTGTCGCAGGGCCAGGAGGCGGTGCCCGTGGGCACGTGCACAGCCCTGCGCCCCGACGACTATATCACCAGCACCCATCGCGGGCACGGCGACGTCATTGCCAAGGGCTGCGAGGTCAAGTACATGTTTGCCGAGCTGTACGGGCGGACGACGGGCTACTGCAAGGGCAAGGGCGGCTCCATGCACATCGCCGATTTCAGCCAGGGAATCATCGGCGCCAACGGCATCGTGGGCGGCAGCTTGCCCATCAGTGTCGGCGCGGCAATGTCGGCCAGGATGCGGCGCTCGGGCCAGGTGACCGTCTGCTTCTTTGGCGACGGCGCCACCGCCGAGGGCAGCTTTCACGAGGCCATGAACCTGGCCTCCCTGTGGCAGGTGCCCCTCATCTTTGTCTGCCAGAACAACCTGTACGGCCTGTCGCAGCCCTGGGAGGCCAGCGGCTACAAGTGCGACCTGGCCCGCCGCGCCCAGAGTTACAACATGCCGGGGTCCTGCGTCGACGGCATGGACGCCATCGCCGTCTACCGGGAGGTCAAGGAGACGGTAGATCTTGCCCGGTCGGGCGAGGGACCCAGCTTTATCGAGGCCAAAACCTATCGCTTCCTTGGCCACTACGTGGGGGATCCGGGGCTGTACATGCCAGCCGAGGAGCGAAAGGCCTGGCGCGAGCGGGATGCCATCGTCAAGTTGGGCCGCCAACTGCGCGCCTGGGGCTACCTGACCGAAGAGGAGGACGAGTCCCTGCGGGCCGGCGTGGAGGCAGAGCTGCAGGAAGGGGTGGAGTATGCCCGCTCCAGCCCACTCAACCCGCCAGAGGCGGCCTTGGAAGATCTTTATGTCCACTTTGATCCTGCGGGAAACCCGCTCGATGGCGGCCCGCAGGGGCTATAGGGGAGGCGATGATGCGCGAAATCAGCTATCGAGATGCACTGAAAGAAGCCCTTCGGGAAGAGATGGAGCGCGACGAGCGCGTCTTTCTGCTGGGCGAGGACATTGCCGACCCCTTTGGCAGCGCCTACAAGGTCACCCTGGGCCTGTCGCCGCTCTTTCCCGACCGCGTCATCCAAACGCCCATCAGCGAACTGGGATTCACCGGCGCGGCCGTTGGCGCGGCCATCACCGGCATGCGGCCCGTGGTCGAGCTGATGTACATCGACTTCTCGACCTTTGCCATGGATCCCCTGGCCAACCAGGCGGCCAAGATGCACTACATGTCGGGCGGCCAGGCCAGCGTGCCCATGGTCGTGCGCACCCAGGGCGGCCCCGGCCGCTCGTCGGCAGCGCAGCACGCCCAGAGCCTGGAGGCCTGGTTCCATCACGTGCCGGGCCTGCTCGTGGCCATGCCCTCCACGCCCTACGATGCCAAGGGCCTGCTCAAGACGGCCATCCGACTCGACGACCCGGTGATGTTTATCGAGCAGAAGCTGCTGTACAACACCACCGGCCCCGTGCCCGAGGAGGAATACACCATCCCCTTTGGCGTTGCCGACGTAAAGCGGGAAGGCACCGACTGCACCGTCGTCGCCACGTCCATGACCGTGGTCAAGGCGCTGCGCGCCGCCGAGCTGCTGGACAGGGAAGGTATCAGCCTGGAGGTCGTCGATCCGCGCACCCTGTTCCCGCTCGACATCGAGACCATCGTCAACTCCGTGAAGAAGACGTCGCGCCTGGTGATCACCCACGAGGCGCCCGAGCGAGGCGGCTTTGCCGCCGAGATCGCGGCCCAGGTGGCCGACAGGGCATTTGGCTACGTCGACGCACCCATCCAGAGGGTTTGCTCGCCCTCGGTACCGCCGCCCTTTGCCCGCAACATGGAAGACTTTATCATGATCGACGAGAACAAGATCGCGGATCGCGTGCGCCGGCTCGTGCGCGGCGAGATCTAGTCCCGCAGCAAAGGAGACAGACGAACATGCAACCGAAAGTCGGAGTGGTGGGATACGGAGTGATCGGCACGCGGCTGGCCGATGGCGTGGCCCGGCAGCAGGACATGGAGCTGGTGGGCATCGTGGACGTGGCCCCGACCCTGTCGGTGCGGGCCATGCACGAGGGCGGCATGGGCTATCCCCTCTACCTGGTGGACATGGACCGCCGGCCCGAGTTCGACCGCCTTGGTATCCCGGTCGCCGGCTCCTTCGAGGATCTATTGGGCCAGGTGGACGTCGTCCTGGACTCGACGCCGGGCGGCGTCGGCGCCAGGAACAAGGAGCTTTACGTCAAGCACGGCGTCAAGGCCATCTTCCAGGGCGGCGAGAAGAACGAGGTAGCCGACGTCTTTTTTCACGGCTATGCCAACTATGAGAAAGGCATCGGCCAGAGCTTCCTGAAGCTCACGTCGTGCAACACCACCGGGCTCATCCGGGCGGTGGACGCCATCGACCGCGAGGTGGGCGTGGAAAAGGTGGCCATCACCATCATCCGGCGGGTGGCCGACCCGGCCGACACCCACCGCGGCCTGGTGGACGTGCTCCAGGTGGAAAAGGTGCCCAACCACCAGGCGGTGGACTTGATGAGCATCATGCCCCACGTGAACGCCACCGGCCTGCTGGTCCACACCCCGGTGACCCACGGCCACATCATCAGCATCGTCGCGACGCCCAAGCAGCCCATCGGCAAGGAACGGCTCCTCGAGCTGTTTCGCGACCATCCGCGCATCCGCGTGGTGCGCATCGCCGACGGCTTTAACTCGAACACGTCGCTGTTCAAGTACGCCCGAGACCTGGGCAACAAGCGGGGCGACATGTACGAGATTGCGGTCTGGGAAGAGTGCATTGGCCCCAGCGGCGACGACATCCTGTTCGCCATCAACATCCCGCAAGAGGCAGTGACCATCCCCGAGACCATCGACGGCATTCGCGCCGCGCTCTGCATGCAGGCCGACCGCCTGGAGGCCGTGGCGCTGACCAACCAATACCTGGGCATGGTGGCGGGCCGCTAGACGCGACCAGCCCGGGAGGAAGGGAACGTGGAATCCGGCATTCTGACCCTGGACGATTTCGAGCTGCGAGACAAGACGGTCCTGTTGCGCGTCGACATCAACTCGCCCATCGACCACCGGACGGGCGGGTTGGCCGACGACAACCGCATCCGCAAGAGCGTGCCGGCCATTCGCGAACTGGCCGAGGCAGGGGCCCGCACGGCCATCCTGGCCCACCAGGGGGACACCGAGGACTATCGCGGCCTGGTGTCGCTGGCGCCCCACGCCGAGCGGCTGGCTGAGCTGTTGGGCCGGCCGGTGGGCTTTGTCGCGGACGTCTGCGGTCCGGCGGCCATCGCCCGCATCCGGGCCCTCCAGAGCGGCGAGCTGGTGCTTCTGGACAACGTGCGCTACCTGACGGAAGAGGTCTCGACGTTCGTTAACTATGTCAAGCTCACACCGCAGGACATGGCGGGCACCTGGCTGGTCCGCAGCCTGGCGCCCCTGGCCGACCTGTTCGTCTGCGAGGCCATCGCCGCCGCCCATCGCTCGGCGCCCTCCCTCGTCGGCCTGGCGGAGGTCCTGCCGGCGGCGGGCGGGCGCCTCTTCGTCGACGAGCTGAAGGCCCTGACCCGCATCAAGGAGTCGCCGGCGCAGCCGTGCGTCTACCTGCTGGGCGGCAGTCGCATCGCCGACGCCTTTAGCATGATGGAGCAGGTGCTGCACCAAGGCACGGCCCACCGCGTGCTCACCAGCGGGCTCACGGGCGAGGTGATGCTCATGGCCCTGGGCCGGTGCCTGGGCGAGCGGACGGAAGGCCTCATCCGCGACAAGGGCCTGGAGCCCTTTGTAGCGCGGGCGCGGAGCCTGCTGGAGGCCCACGGCGAGCGCATCCTCTACCCGTCCGATTTCGCCGTCGATCGGGGCGGCCGGGTCGAGATCGGCGTTGAGGAGCTACCGGCGGCGGAGCTGTTGGTCGACATCGGCAGCGAGACGGTGGCCCGCTACGTCGCCGAGATCGAGCAGGCGGCCACCATCTTTGTCAACGGCCCGGCCGGCATCTACGAGCAGCCCGCGAGCGCCGAGGGCACCCGGGCGCTGTGGACCGCAGTGGCCGATGCGCCCGGCTACTCGGTCATCGGCGGTGGCGACAGCGTGGCGGCCGCCGGCCGATTCGGGGTGCGCGAGCGCATGGGTTACGTGTGCACGGCCGGCGGCGGCATGGTGCGCTTCCTGTCGGGCCAGGAGCTGCCCGTGGTGGAGGCGCTGCGGAGGGCCGCCCGACGCCACAAAGCGGCAGAGCAAGAGGCGGGTCAATGAGGAGCCAAGGAGAAGAAACCCTGAACCTGGATCTGGCCTACGGGCATGGAACACTGCCGGTGCGCCTGCCCGCCGCCCGCGCGCAGTGCATCGTGCCGCTGGCGGCCGGCGAGCCCGCCCCCGAGGCAGAGCTGTTGCGGGAGGCGCTGGCGCAGCCCATCGGCGCCCCGCCGCTGCGCCAGGTGGCGCGGCCGGGACAGACGGTGGCCATCGTGACCAGCGACCTGACGCGGCCATGTCCCTCCCGGCGCCTCCTGCCGCCGGTCCTGGAGGAGCTGGCGGCCGCCGGCGTGGCAGATGCGGACATCACGGTGGTCCTGGCCCTGGGGCTGCACCGTCCCATGACCGGGCCCGAGATGGAAGCGGCCGTGGGCAGCGAGGTGGTCCGTCGCGTGCGGGTCCTCAACCACGACCCCGACGACACGGTGCGGCTGGGGGTCACCGCGGCGGGCACCCCCGTGGAGATCTACCGGCCGGTGGTGGAGGCCGGCCTGCGCGTCTGCCTGGGCAACCTGGAGCTGCACTATTTTGCCGGCTATTCCGGGGGCGCCAAGGCCATCCTGCCCGGCTGTGCCTCGCGGGCAGCGGTCAACGCCAACCACGCCATGATGGTCCGGCCCGAAGCGGCGGCGGGGCGGCTTGAGGGCAACCCGGTGCGGGCGGATACAGAGGAGGGGGCGGCCCTGGCGGGGCCGGCCTGGATCCTCAACGTGGTGGTCGACGCCCTTCGGCAGGCTCAGGACCACGGGCAGCACCGCATCGTGGGCGCAGTGGCCGGGGATCCCATTGCCGCCCACAGGGCCGGTTGCCGGATGGTCGCCGAGCGGGGCATCGTGCCCATCGACAGGCGGGCGGGCATCGTCCTGGTTAGCGCCGGGGGAGCGCCCAAAGACGTGAACCTCTACCAGGCGCAAAAGGCGCTGGACAACGCGGCCTATGGCGTGCAGGACGGGGGGGTCGTTATCCTGGTGGCCGAGTGCCCGGAAGGCATGGGCAACGGGACCTTTGAGAGCTGGATGACCGGCGGCGCGTCGCCCGACGAGCTGTTGGCGCGCATCCAGGAAGAGTTTGTGCTGGGCGGGCACAAGGCGGCGGCCATGGCCGCCGTTCTCAAGCGGGCGGCGGTCTACCTGGTGTCGGCGCTGCCCGTGGAGCTGGTGCGCCGCTGCGGCATGGTGCCGTTCGCGGGGGTCGACGCCGCGCTGCAGGCAGCCACGGCAGCGGTGGGAGCCGGCGCGTCGATCCTGGTCCTGCCCCAGGGCGGCTCGGTGCTGCCCCTTTCCCGGGTGGGGTGAAATAGGCGGCAGGTCCCCGGACATGGACAGGCCCTTTCTACGCACCTCCGACCTGGCCCGCGCCGTGGGCGTCCATCCCAACACCGTCCGCCGCTACGTGGACTGGGGCCTGCTCCCGCCCGTGGAACGCACCCCGTCGGGCTACCGCCTCTTTACCCGGCATCACCTGGACTGCTTGCGGCTAGCCCGGCTGATCTATATCACCGCGTATCCCGGACGGGGGCTGCGGCAGTCCGCGCTCAGGGTCGTTCAGGCGGCCGTGACGGGCGACATGCAGGCCGCCCTGGAAGAAGCCAACCGCCACCTGGCACTGGTGCAGGCCGAGCAGCGCCAGGCCGACGTGGCCGCAACCCTGCTGGAGCGCTGGGCGCCTTCGGAGACTGGCTCGGCCGTAAGCAGCTCGAAAGCGGCGGGCAGCCTGCTCATCGGCCAGGCCGCCCGCCTGCTGGACGTGACCGCGGACATGCTGCGCAACTGGGAGCGCAACGGGCTCATCGCCGTGCCCCGTGACCCCCACAGCGGCTACCGGCGCTATGGGCCGAAAGAGATCAGCCGCCTGCGGGTGATCCGCATGCTGGGCCAGGCCGGCTACAGCCACATGGCCATGCTTCGCATGTTCAGGCAGCTCGACCGGGGCGAGAACCGCGACCTGCGCCACGCACTGGATACTCCCGCACCCGGCGAAGCCGACATCTTTACCGCAGCCGACCGCTGGCTCTCTACCCTGGCCGAGCAGGAAGAACGTGCCAGGCAGGCCGTCGCCCTCATCGGGGAAATCCTGGCCAGGCCCCGGGAATCTGCCTGAGGCGCGCAGCGAGCACCGTACCGGACCGGGATCGCAAACCCTCCCTTAGCACACCAAGGTTGTATAATAGCTACACGTGCAAACTCGGATCACGATTGTTTTGGTTCGATACACTTTTTCGGCAGGAGGTGCTATGCAATCGAAAATCAGCATTCGTCGCGCCCGGCTGCACAACCTGAAAAACATCAGCCTGGACATTCCCAAGAACCAGATCGTGGTGCTCACCGGGCTATCCGGGTCGGGCAAGTCGACCCTGGGGTTCGACATCCTGAACAAAGAAGGCGCCCGGCAGTATCTTGAATCCCTCGGCATGGCGCCCTACGGGCTGTCCAAACCGCCGGTGGATTCTATCAGCGGGCTATCGCCGTCCATCAGCGTGGATCAGCGGCTGACCAACCACAGCCCGCGCTCCACGGTGGGCACCGCCACCGACGTGTACACCTACGTGCGGGTGCTCTTTGCCCGCCTGGGTCACCGCCCCTGCCCTATCTGCGGGCGGGACGTCGCCCCGGCCTTTGACACAGGGGACACGGACTGGGAAGGTGCCGTCAACGGCGACGACGAGCCGGCCGGCCCGGAGGAGACCTTCCCCTGCCCCCACTGCGGCGCGCCCGTCCCCGAGATGGGAATGGCCAACTTTTCCTTCAACAAGCCGGCCGGCGCCTGTCCCACCTGCACGGGCCTGGGCAAGCTCCACCAGGCCGACCTGCGGCGCCTGGTGAACGAGGAGCTGAGCGTGGCCGGCGGTGCGGTGCTCGGCTGGGACGGACCTTACCTGCGCCACAACTGTAACACGCTGGCAGCGGCAGGGAGGCACTACGGCTTTGACTTTGAGCTGGAGCGGCCGGTCAAGGACTTGCCGGCAGCCCAGCGCGACCTATTGTTCTACGGCGCAGAGAGCCAGCAGTTTGGCCGGCACTTTCCGGGCGTCGAGCCGCCGGCGACCGTCAGCCAGGGGCGGTTCGAGGGGATCGCCACCAACCTGCTGCGCCGCTACGCCGAGCGCATCACCGATCCCGGCTACCGGGAAAAGATGGATGCCTACCTGGTCACCCAGACCTGCCCCGACTGCCAGGGCACGCGCCTGCGCCCCGAAAGCCGGGCAGTGACCGTGGACGGCCGGGGCATCGTGGAGCTCTCGCGCCTGGCCCTGAGCGAGCTGGCGGCCTGGTCGGAGGGGCTGCCGTCCCGACTGAGCGCCGATGAGATGCTCGTGGCCGGGCCGATCCTGGTCGATCTCAACGAGCGCCTCGACCGGCTGGTGGAGGTGGGCGTGGGGTACCTGACGATGGAGCGCGACTCACCCAGCCTGTCGGCCGGCGAGGCCCAGCGCCTGCGGATGGCGGCCCTGCTCGGCTCGGGGCTGACGGGCGTGCTGTACGTGCTGGACGAGCCGACCATCGGGCTGCACCAGCGCGATACCCTGCGCCTGATCAGGTTCCTGCGCCGGCTGCGCGACCTGGGCAACACCGTGCTGGTCATCGAGCACGACCTGGAGCTGATCCGCGCGGCCGATTACGTGGTGGACATCGGCCCCGGCGCCGGCCAGGGCGGCGGCCAGGTGATCGCGGCCGGGACGCCGGCCGAAGTGGCCCGCACTCCCGGCTCCATCACGGGGGCCTACCTGGACGGCCGCCTGAGCGTCAGCCTGCCCGCGGCACGGCGCACGCCCAACGGCCAGGAACTGGTCATCCACGGGGCGCGCCAGCACAACCTCCAGGGGATCACGGCCCGCATTCCCCTCGGGCTGCTGGTGGCGGTAACGGGCGTTTCGGGTTCGGGCAAGTCATCGCTGATCTTTTACATCCTCGATCGGGCCGCCCGCCAGCGCTATTACGGGGCCGGCGAGGCGCCCGGCAACCACGAGGAGATCGAGGGCTGGGAACACCTGGACAAGGTCATCACCATCGACCAGCGCCCCATCGGACGCATCCCCCGTTCCAACGCCGCCACCTATTCGGACGCCTTTACCTCCATCCGGCAGGCATTTGCCGCCACGCCCGAGGCTCGCGAGCTAGGGCTGACGGCCCGCGACTTTTCCTTCAACGTCCCGGGCGGGCGCTGTGAGCGCTGCCAGGGGGCCGGCGTATTGACGGTCAAGATGCACTTTTTGCCCGACGTCGAAGTGCGCTGCCCAACCTGCCATGGCCGGCGCTTTACCCGCAGGACGCTCTCGGCGCACTACCGCGGCCATGACATCGCGCAGGTCCTGGACATGACCGTGGAAGAAGCCCTGGAGTTATTCCAGGACGTGCGGGCCGTCGCCGCCCGCCTCCAGGTCATGGCCGACGTCGGGCTGGGCTACCTGCAACTCGGCCAACCCGCCACCACCCTCTCGGGCGGCGAGGCCCAGCGGGTCAAGCTGGCCAAAGAGCTCGGCCGGCGGTCCACAGGGCGGACGCTGTACCTGCTGGACGAGCCGACCACGGGCCAGCACCCGGCCGACACCGACCGCCTGCTGGGCGTCTTGCAGCGGTTGGTGGACGCGGGAAACAGCGTGCTGGTGGTGGAGCACAACCTGGATTTCATCCGCGCCGCCGACTGGGTCATCGACCTGGGGCCGGAGGGCGGCGCGGCCGGCGGCCGCCTGGTGGCCGAAGGGACCCCGGAGCAGGTGACGCAGGTGGAGGCCTCCTACACCGGACAGTTTCTGCGCCAGGTGCTGGTCGACCGGCCAGGCTGAGGTTTCCACCTCCACGACAGCAGGTGATGGCGCGGGCTGTGTACCGCGCCATCACTTCTCGTTTCACGGTCGCCGCGCAGCATTTGTGATATAATGGCGACCGGATCGACCCTGAGCCCGGGCTCCAAAGGCCTGGAACCAAAACGGCAAAGAAGGGAGCAAAAGAACCACAGGCAGTTGCCGGCTGAGCGGTTCAGATAGAAAATGCGTACCGAACAAGAAATGATGGACCTGATCCTCAACACGGCCCGGGAGGACGATCGCATCCGGGCCGTCGTCCTCAACGGCTCGCGGGTGAATTCGAACGCCCCGCGGGACCCCTTTCAGGATTTCGACGTCGTTTACGTCGTGACCGACGTGGCCCCTTTCCGCCCGCCAGGTGGCGAGCGCTGGATCGAACGCTTTGGCGAGCTGATGATCTTGCAGATGCCAGAGGACATGCAGGATCCTCAGCCCCGAAACGATGGCGGCTACTGCTACCTGATGCAGTTCTCCGACGGCAACCGGATTGACCTCGGCCTGTGGCCCGCGGACCGGGCGGGTGAGCTGGAGCGTGACAGCCTGAGCGTCCTGCTCCTGGACAAGGACGGCATCGTCGAGCCCTTCGACCCGCCCCACGAAGGCGACTATTTGCCACGGCCGCCCACGGCAAAGGCGTTCGCCGACTGCTGCAACGAGTTCTGGTGGGTCTCGCCCTACGTGGCCAAGGGCCTGTGGCGAGAAGAGATCATCTATGCCAAACACTTCCTGGACCACTTTGTCCGCGATCAGCTCGCGAAGATGCTCGACTGGTACGTGGGGGTCGAGACGGGCTTTTGCGGGAACCCCGGCAAGTTTGGCAAGCACCTCCAGCACTACCTGGAACCCGAGCTGTGGGCGATGCTGCAGCGCACGTATGCCGACGCGGACTATGAGCGCACCTGGCACGCGCTGTTTGCCACGTGTGACCTCTTCCGGCGCCTGGCACTGGGCGTCGCGGCACATTTCGGCTTCGAGTATCCCCACGGCGACGACGAGAGGGTGAGCGCGCACCTGCGGCACGTGAAAAACCTGCCGCGCGACGCGATCGAGATTTATTAGGGCCTACCGGGTCATCCGCCCGCCCGCGCCTTTTTCAGCCGCTGCCAGAACGGCTTGTACAGGAAGCTTTGCTCGTCCAGGGCGCATAGTTGCTCGAACATGGGCCGCGTGACGGTCAGGGCCAACACGTCCGGCGGTAAGTACTGGCGCATGGCAATGTCGGTGGCGCCGACCATCGCCTGCGGCGCGCCCAGATCCTCGAACAGGTACAGCAGTTGCGCGCAACCCGAGCCAAAGGGCGCGATGACGGGCGCGGGGTCGGTGGGCGCGCTGAAATACTGGGCACCCAGGGCCAGCAGGCTGAGCTGATCGGGGGTCACGTAAAAGGTCACCGTCTTCAAGTACTGGTACTGCCCAGGGTGCAGGGGACCGATGAGCAGGTGTTCGTGCTCCGGCTCGTAGGGCGCCCGGCTGTCCAGCCACTGCGCCATCAGCTCGTGGGAGGCCTTGAGCCCTTCGTCGTCGACGAGAAAGCGGATGAACGCGTCACGCGGCCTCGTCTGGACGCCGAACAGCGCCCGGCCGGCGCCGCCGCATCCGAAGTTGTCGTGGGTGAGGTCCAGCGTTTCGCCGTTCAGCCAGTTCTGATAGAAGCTGAACACGCAGGCGCGTTCGCCCGGCGTGGGCGCCACCAGCGGGGCAAAGGGTGCGGCATCGGGCGCATCGTACACTCCCACGACCGGAATCGCGGGTCCGGCAATGGACAACAAACGACCGGGATCGGGCTGCATCGCAGTTCTCCCCTTTCGTCTTTGTTCGGCACGTACAGGGTGTGACAGGCGGGCTGGAGCCGAGCCCGGATGCCACCCACCTGCTAGAATCAATCGGAAATCCGAGCCAGTCTCTTGGCCAATGCGATCTTTTCCGCCAGTTGACCCTCGCGAAAGATCATGATGCGCTGTGCCTGGGGTGAGCCCGCCCCATGCATCGATTCTACCAGCGCTGTGCCACCGGTCATTGCCTCGATCAACCGTCCGATCTTGATCCGATCGATGACCGGAATGTCCTGCACCCCCACAAAATACTTTCGAACCAGGTTGCCTACCTCTTCACTGTTGAGGTCGTGCTCGCTAGGGAGGGTGGCGATGTAGCCGCCCGCCAGGTCAAGCGCCAGCCGCGCCACCTCAAAGTGGAACCGCGTCACGTTCTGCTTGCACACATTCGCCAACATTGTATCCACCATGTACGCGCCCGAGGGTGTTGCCCATCCTTCTGCCGAGCAAGCAATGGACGAGCTGTAGAGCGTCTCTGACAGGTGGATCATCTCAGTGATCTTGTCGCGAACATGCGAGGCCCTGGCCGTTCCCTGGATCTGCGACAGGTACGCCACGGCCCCGGTGAGCACATCCATCAACCCCGTCTTGCAAGCGCCATAGTTGGCTCGATGGTGAGCAGCAAAGCGGTAAACGAGGTCACCCGTGAAAGCGGTTTCGCCATCCATGAACACCCGCTCGGCCGGAACGAACACATCGTCAAACACGATCACGGCCTCACCGCCGACGGAAGCGAAAGATGGATTCCCCGCGTCGATGGTTTCCAGGTTATCGCGACGGCTGTCGTTTGCTTGCCGGCCAAAGATCATGCGGATGCCGTGTGCGTCCACGGGGATTGCACATACAACGGCATAGTCGCGGCTCGCCTCGTCCAGGGCCGTCGTGGGCATGATCAGGATTTCGTGCGAGTTCACGGCACCGGTCATATGCAACTTGGCCCCGCGGATGACGATGCCGTCACCTCGGCGCTCAACCACGTGCAGGTACTGATCAGGATCGGCCTGCTCTGCCGGTCCTTTGGACCGATCTCCCTTGGGGTCGGTCATGGCGCCGACGACCATCAAGTTCTCGTCCTGAACGTACACCAGCCAGTCTTTGAAGCGGGCCAGGTAGTCGGTGCCGAGCTTCTGGTCGATCTCGTACGCAACCGAATAGACGGAGTTTATTCCGTCCAACCCGACACATCGCTGAAAACACGTGCCGGTCTTTTGCCCCAGGACGCGCAGCAACTTGATCTTCTTCACGAGGTCGCCAATGTCCTGGTGGACGTGGGTGAAGCGGCTGATGGTGCGCCCCGTCAGGTGTGATGTGGCAGTGGCCAGTTCCCTGTGCTTCTCGTCTCGCGCCAGCGCATACGTCATGGCCGCCGCCCGAACGTGGGGCGATGTGGCCGGGTGCCGCGTAACGTCCTTGATTCGCTTCCCCCGGTAGTACACCTCGGGATTCAGTTGCCTGAGACTCTCTTTGTATGCAGCGCTTCCGTCAATTCTCATCCTCACATCCCTCTCACTTTCATCTGCCCACGGATGTGGTACAAACCAACGCCTGGTCGGCTCAGCCATTACTGGACATCGAAAACAGGCCATAGATCGCGATGGCAGCCGGACGGTAGCAGAATCCCTGCGACCTGTCCACTGCACAATAGCAGGCGCCGTCGCAGGCGAATCCTTTACCGCGGCGCCTAGCGGGACAGCCAGCCGCCGTCGACGAAAATAGTCTGTCCGGTCACATAGCTCGATGCGTCCGACGCCAAATAAATGGCAGCCCCCACGACGTCATCGGTCGCCGCGAAGCGGCCGAGGGGGGTTTGGTCCAAGAGCGCTGGCCCCAGCCGTGGGTGATCGCGAAGGCCAGCAGTCATGTCAGTAGACACGTAAGCCGGGCCGATGGCGTTGACCCGCACCCCTTGCTCGGCCCACTCCAGGGCCAGCACGCGGGTCATGGCCTCTACGCCCGCCTTGCTGGCGCAGTAGGCTGCCAGACGGGGCAGGCCCACGCGTGCGCCGATGGACACCAGGTTGATGATGCTCCCCTGTCCGGCTCTGACCATGAGCTGGCCGACCGCGCGAGCCATCAAGAACGTGCCCGTAAGATTGACATCCAGGACGCGCCGCCAGTCGGCCTCAGTGATCTTCAGTGCGCCGGTATAGACCGGGCTGATCCCGGCACTGTTGACCAACACGTCGATGTGGCCAAAGGCGTCGAGTACACGTTCAGTGATCATCTCGATGTCCGGCGTGCGGCCGACATCGGCCGCAACGGCCAGCCCTCGCTGTTCTCGAGCCTCAATTTCCCGCACGACAGCTTCCAGGTCGGGGAGCGTCCGGCTGGCGACAGCCACGTCCGCACCTGTATCGGCCAGGCCAAGGGCAATGGCCCGCCCGATGCCGCGCGACCCACCCGTTACCAGGGCGATCTTGCCCACCAGTGAAAAGCGATTATTGATCATGGTCAGTTCTACAGGTGACTGTATCCTCTCCAGTCACGCCGGGTAGCGTGCGATGGCCGGCTGCACGCTACCCGGCGCTCTGCATCTCTTGCGCAGGACCGCCCGCGAAGCGGTAAAATCCGGCTCCGCGCCGGGGTCGTTCGCACGGCACCTACATCCGCAGGAGCTGGCCGGGCGCGGAGAGCGCGTCGTGGAGAGCCACCGTGAAGCGCGCTCCCGTAGCGCCATCCACAACCCGATGGTCATAGGCAATAGAAAGGGCGATCTCGGGCACGCTCACCACTTTGTCGTCCGCCAGGATGAGACGCTCCCGAGGCGCTCCGATAAAGATGATGGCACTGTGGGGAGGGTTGATCAGCGGCGTCCCCCATTCGACCCCGAACATGCCGAGGTTGGAGAGCGTGATCGTTCCCCCCGCAGAGTCATTCGGCACAAGGCGATTGGCCTGTGCCCGCTCGGCCAGACCGCGGATTGCCTCGTCGATATCAGACAGGCCCAGAGCCTGGCAGCCCTGGACGACGGGAGCAACCAGACCGCGCGGAGTGTCAATGGCCACGGCGACGTTCACGTCCGTGTAGGCCACCATGCCATCGGCCCGATACTCGGCATTGACCAGCGGATGTTCAGGGATGACGCGGGAGGCCAGGTAGAGCACCAGGCTCGTAAAGCCTACCGGCCGCTCAGACTCTTTCAGCGTTGCGTGCGTGGCAAGTAGCTGCGACGCATCGAAGCGCATCGTCTGCACAAACTGCGGTATCTCGCGCCAACTCTGTTCCATGGCCCGCGTCATGGCTTTTTGGATGGCAGTCTGTTCTATCACCCGATAAGCCGGTCCGGCCTTTGCTCTCGCGGCATCCTCCACATCTCCTTCGGTAATCAGGCCGCCGGGCCCTGTCCCTTGCACATCGGCGATCTCGATTCCAAGCTCGGCCGCCAGGCGCCTGGCCCGCGGTTGCGCCATCGCTCGCTTTGGCCGCGCAGCGACGCCCGCCGGGGCACCTTTGCCTTGCACAGGCTCGCCCGGCGCCGGGGCAGTTTCTTGCACTGCTTCACGCTGGAGATCAGCCATGGCCTGTTCGAGAACCTCGGGATCCTGCGCTTCGCCAATGTCCCAGCAAAGAGCCAGCACCGTACCGACAGGCACCGGTGAACCGGTGCCTGCCGGAACCAAGATGCGGGCCAACACCCCGTCGAACTTGGCCTCCACACCCAACGAGCTTTTTTCGGTCTCAACCTCGTAGATCAGGTCCCCGGTATCAAAGGTGTCTCCCTCGGATACGTGCCAGAAGGTGATGGTTCCTTCTTGCATTACCTGGCCGAACCGGGGTAGTATCAGGGTGCGCATCCAGAGCCTCCTACGCTGTGCCGCCGCGACCGAGTTCGCGAATGCCAGCCAGGATGTCTTTGACCTGCGGGATGCACATCGCCTCCAGGCGGATGCTCTGGGGAATGGGCACATCTTGACCGCAGACCCGCTTGATCGGTGCCTCTAGGGAGTACAGCGCCTGTTCGGCCACACGCGCGCTGATCTCGGCGCCAACTCCGCCCGTGACAGGCGCCTCGTGAGCTATCAACAACCGGCCGGTCTTTTCCACCGAGGCCAGTACGGTATCCATGTCCAGAGGAGCAACCGTGCGCAGGTCGATGACCTCACAAGAAATGCCCTCTTCCGCTGCCTTCTCGGCGGCCTCGAGGGCCTTGTGCACCATATGGGAGTAGGTTACGATCGTCACATCCGCTCCTTCGCGGGCGATGCGCGCCTGTCCGAAGGGCACCAGGTGGTCGCCATCGGGAACCTCACCCTGAGTCGCGATTAGGGCCTTGTGGGTCAAAAAGACAACAGGGTTATCATCCCGGATGGCCACCTTCAGCAGTCCCTTTGCGTCGGCCGGAGTGGCCGGAAGGGCGACTTTGAGCCCGGGAGTGTGCAACAGCCACGCCTCGGGGCATTGTGAGTGCTCCGCGCCGGCACCGCCCATCGCACCAATGGCCCCGGCGATGACGAGAGGTACTTTGTACAGGCCGCCGTGCATGTAGCGCCACTTGGCAGCCTTGTTCACCACCTCGTCCATGGCCACGCCGACGAAATCAGCAAATTGCAGGTCGACAAATGGACGTCTGCCGGTGATAGCAGCCCCGACACCCGCGCCCACGATCATGGTCTCGGAGATCGGTGTGTCGATGACCCGGGATTCGCCGAATTTGTCAAGCAATCCCGCTGTGGCGCCAAACAGGCCGCCGATCAGGGCAACATCTTCACCCATGACAAATACAGTGGGATCTCGCTCCATCTCCTCAGAGAGGGCTTCCGACAGCGCCTGCCCATAGCTCTTTACACTCATGTTGGTTGCCTCCTCAGACGTATAGGTCTTCAAAGATGCGCTCCCGGCCAGGGGCGGGTGCACTCTCGGCTTTGGCGATAGCTTCTTCCATCTCCTGTTGGATTGTGGCCTTCATCTGGTTCAGTTGCCCATCGGTCAGCAGGTCTTCTTGTACAAGCCGCTGCGGATAAACCACCAGAGGGTCGCGGCGCTTGCCTTCCTCCAGCACGCTGGGGTCGCGGTAGGTGCAGGGATCGCCCTCAAAGTGACCGCGGAAGCGAAAGCACTCGGCCTCGATCAACGTAGGGCCTTCGCCCTTTCTGGCTCGTTCCACGGCCTCGGCTACAACACAATACGTGACCTCCGGATCCATGCCGTCAACCCACTTGCCGGGGATGTCATAGCCAAGGGCACGTTTGTAAATCTGGCCTGCTGTCGCATTGGCGGTGCAAGTGGACACGGCCCATCCGTTGTTTTCACACAGGTAGATAACCGGCAGCTTTTTCAGCGCCGCGAAATTCAGGGCCTCGTGGAAGGTGCCGCGGTTCGCCGTGCCATCGCCAAAGAAACACAGAACAACCTGATCGGTCCCTCGCTGCTTGATGGATAGGCCGGCTCCTGCAGCGATATGAAATGAGCCTCCCAGCGTTCCACTCTGGCCCAAGACACCCACTTCGGGCCAGGCGATGTGGACGATCCCGGCGCCCTTGCCACGCGTTGTTCCTTCCATGGTGCTCAGGAAGTCGCCATAGACCTTGGACACCGGCACCCCCTTGGCAATCTCGTAGCCTACACCGCGGTGTGCGTACAGCAGGTAATCATCCTTGCGCAGAGCCGCGATGGCCCCTGCCTGGACTCCCTCCTGACCGCGGCCCGCGTGGTGAAAACCGGCGATTTTGCCCTGATCGAACAACCGGAGCAGGTTCTCCTCAAAGATATTCATGCGCATCATGGTTTCCAGTAGCTGAACGCGTTGTTCAGTTGTCAGCATTTGTTCAACGGTCATTGTTGCCTCCTCTTCTCAACATATTGGTGCGCTTCTGCCGACAGATCAGCCGAAAGATCGACGATGCAGTACCCTCCTTTCTCCAGGAAGCATGGGAGCGTCGGTTGATGGGGAACTGATGCCGTGCCGGTTGAAGGCCGGCCTCAGCAAGGCGAGGATAGAGACAGGAACGAGGAGTCGCTCAGACAGGACAGCACCGAAGAGCGGATGGCACAGCATCAACTGACCGCTCAAGACTAGCCCAGGTTGCCGGTGCAACGCTGCCAAGGACTCCTCACTTTTCGAAAAGGCGAGCGTCTGCCATTCTATCATCCCAAGGACGAGATGTCAAACTCGAAGAAGTAACCGTCACCGGCCGGGGACATGTCCGCCTCCCGTACCGCCGCCGTTTCAAGGCTGTATCCTCTGCGCACAGCCAGTTCATGGGCATCTTGCTCCGGTCGTAGCTGCCGAGCTGCCTCGGCTACGGGGTGCTGTTGGGCGCTGTAGCTCCAGTTGCAGGCTTGCAGGGCGCGCTGTGTACGGGCCATTTCGCGGACCTCGGCACAGAGTTCTCTCTCAAGTACAATGCACCACAATTCGCGTTTTGGCCCACCTCTGTTGTGGGCAAGAGATACCCCACTTCGAAGGCCTACCCTTACGTTCCTCCGGCTGGTTCACCTCCTTTCTCTTGGCTTTCATGTCCCAGCGTGAGACGGTTACGACCGACCAAGCCCGTCAAGTATACGGCATAGGGCAGGCTGTGTTATAATGAGCGGGGCCTGTCCCGATGGCTTCTTGCGGCAGGTGCCCGCTCTTCCCTGTCTCTACGACCGAGTTCGCCGGCCACGACTGGGGCGATGCCAGCCATGCGGTGCGGGCCGCGGAACCGACTGCCACGGTGGAGAAAAATGAATCCTGGATTGCTGGGCTTGTTACACCCAACTGCGCGGCGCACGATCGTGCCCTTCAACCGGGCAAACTGCCGTCGGTCCAGGATCACCAGCTCCTCGAGGGTCACCGGTGAGTGGGTCAGGATCTCGTAGCCGTCCTCCGTAATGAGCACGGTGTCCGAGTGGCGAAAGCCGCCCACCCCCTGCACATAGATGCCCGGTTCGATGCTGACCAGCATGTGGGGCGCGAGCACGTCCTGGCTGCCAGCCGCGACCCACGGTCCCTCGTGATTGCCCAGCCCAAAGCCGTGGCCTGTGCGATGCAGCAGGTAGTCACCAAGCCCCTCGGCGCGCAGAAATCCATTGGCCGCCTCGTCCACTTCTGCACACGCCACGCCGGGGCGGAGCAGGGCAAAGGCGCGCTCGCGCGCCGTGCGCATGGTGGCAAACATCTCTTTCATCTGCGCCGTCGGCGGCGCCAGGAAATAGGTCCGCTCACACTCTGCGCCGTAGCCGTTTACCCGCATGAAGCTCAACCCGATGTGCGGCCCATCCATCAGCCGGTCGGCCACCGACGGCACTCCGTGGGGCATGGCACTCGCCGGCGCCGGCCAGGTTGCCGTCAGCACGCTCGTCGTCAAGGGGTCAAAGGTCGTGTTCTTGATGATCTCCGTCTGCACGGAGCGCCCCAGGGAAAAGATCTCGATCTCGGAGACGCCATAGTACGAGGATGCCAGGATCTTGGCCATGCCCCGGTCCGCATAGTGGGCCGCACGGCGCAGCATCTCAACCTCGGCCGGCGATTTGCGCAGGCGCAGCGTCTCGACGAGGGGCAGGGTCTGCGGGTCCAGGGCCCGCAAGGTCTCTGCGATCTCTTGTGGCAGCGTCGGCTCCACGCCCAGCGCCTGCACCCCGGCCAGCATCTCGCATAGGCGCTCGGGCCAGCCCTCGCCGGGTGGCGACGGATAGTCCCAGTAGTGGCGGACCTCGCCGACGTTGGGCGCCGCGGCCAGGTGCTCCTGCTCGAGGGCGGGCACGAGCAGGCTGGCCGGCCCGCTGGGGCGCACCAGGACAAAGAAGGGGCGCTCGAGCGGCATATAGACAACACCTGTCAGATAGTAGATGCTCGCCTCGGCCGAGACCAGAAACAGGTCCAGGTCGTGGGCGCGCACAGCGGCCTGGAGCTGCTCCATGCGCCGGATATACTCTTCCTTGCCGATGATCATTGCTGGCCTCCTTCCGAAGCTGCGTATTGTAGAAGTGTGGCAAACACCCGGGGACCGAGCTCCGAATCGCTCTTTTCCGGGCAGTGACGGCCGCCGGGCGCAAAGAAGAACTCGCCCTGGTGCAGAGCATAGTCCGCCTCCACGCCCAGGCCCTCCCACGGGTCCATCTCCCCGGCGACATAGACGATGGGGATCTCGAGGGAGTCAAGCGCGGCCCTGGGCGACCACGCCGGGCGGGTCGCCGAGCGCGGCTGCTGCTCACCAAAGAGCGCCCGGCACTCGGCGACAAACTCGTCGTAGGTGCGGTCGAAAACCCCACCCGGCTCCGCACTGATCTCAAAGACACCCGTCTCGTCGCACTGTTGGAAGCGCCACGTGCGCCAGGTGTAGTGCATGGTGAGCGCCTCCTCGCGTGACAGCGACCGCTTGCTGTTCGACACGGCATAGTTCCACCCTGCCTGGTCGGCGATGTTGTCGTCCATCCAATGGAGCGCCTTGAGAAAGCCGGTGGTCGGAAGGCGCGCGGCCAACTTGAACAGGGGCAGGTATGGCTTGTATTGCTCGTACTGGGCCATGCCATGCAAAAAAGCGGCCAGGAACTCGCGCTCCAGCCAGGTCTGGTCAAACATCTCGTTGGGGTGCAGCGCCGCGATGTGCCCGGCCAGGCGCTGGTAGGCATCCTCGCCAAAGATGACGCGCAACTTCTTATCGTACGCATCCATCGTGAAGGGCCAATCGACGACGCCGCTGGAGGAGAGGATGGCGTCCAGGTCGTCCGGATAACGCGCCGCCAGATCGACGACCAGGCCACCGGAGTAGCTGTATCCGGCCGCTGCCCAGGGGCCTGTATACTCCTTTTTCAGGTCCTGGATAACGGCGTGAAAATCGGCCAGCGCCTGATCGACGGTGACGTAGGCGGGCACGCTCTGGTCCGCATCGAGCGATAGGCTCTCGCCGTAGCCGCGGTGCTCGGCCTGGATAAAGACGACGTCGGGAGGCGAGCCGTAGGCTTCATACAGGCTGCTGAGGCGGCGGTCGGTCAGATTCCCCTCGCCGCCGAGGACAAAGAGCACCGGCGAGCCGGCAGAGGCGCCGGACGGCTGGAGGATGTCGACGTACTGCTCAAAGGAAGGTCCATCGGGCAGAGCATGGTCGAGGGGCTGCGTAAAGGACACCTGGCGGATCGGATACTCGGGCTCGGGTCGGGGCCACACAGTCCAGAGGATGGCGACGACGACGATCAGGAGTAGAGCGAACATCACGGACTTCTTCATTGAACTCCTCCAGAAACAAGACCCTGTATAACGCACCCGAGAAATAGGCGCGTGACGGCCTGACTGCAACGGACGCGCTTCTTAACTTGTCGCTACGAGTATATCACACCTGGCCGTTCTTGGAAAATGTGACTGGCCCCCCCGGTATCTCACCTCAGTGATTTGAGGATTTGACAAAGCGATTGCCTGGGTGTATACTCCATTCAAGTTATGGAATATTCAAGAAAGGGAATCGACGATGAAAGCCGCGAATGGGTTTAAAGCGCAGGCTCAGCTTTTCCGGGCTCTATCGCACCCGGTGCGGCTGCGCATCCTGGATATCCTGTCCCGGCAGGAGGCCTGTGTCTGCCACCTGACCGAGATCCTCGGCCAGCGCCAGCCCTACGTCTCGCAGCAGCTGGCCACCCTCCGCGAGGCAGGCCTGGTGACGGACCGTCGCGATGGTACGCTCATCTACTACCGGTTGGCCGACGAGCATCTGGCCCGGCTGCTCGGCGAGAGCAGAACACTGATTGAGGACCTGAACGGAGCGGATCTCACCTTTCCGGCAGCACCTCCCGAGGTATTGGACGGCTGCCCCTGCCCGCGCTGCCAGGGGGAAGCGTAATTGTTTTTATTTGGTCGTAAATATTCAATTTCTGGAATATTAGCTCGTCAGGACGGCAATACGACAACGGAGGTCTGAATGTCAATTGGAGAGTGGATCGTCACCATGTTGCAATCGGGCGCGGGGAGCCTGGCTTCGTACCTGGCAGCCCACGTGCTCCTGTGCCTCGTGCCGGCGTTTCTCATTGCCGGGGCCATGACTGCTCTCATCCCCAAGGAGGCCATCACCCGCTACCTGGGGCGGAACGCCTCCCCCTGGGTTTCTTATCCCATGGCGGCCGTGGGTGGCTTTGTGTTGGCCGTCTGTTCGTGCACCATCCTGCCCCTCTTTGCCGGCATCTATCGCCAGGGCGCCGGACTGGGGCCGGCCATCACGTTCCTGTTCGTCGGCCCGGCCATCAACATCCTGGCCGTGAGCTATACCGGGGTCGCCATCGGCATGGACATTGCCGTGGCGCGCATCATCCTCTCGGCGCTGTTCGGCGTGGGCATCGGCCTGATCATGGCCTTTATCTTTCGCCGCGACGATCAGGCCCATAACCAGGCAGCGGCCGCCGACGGGGCCTTTGCTGCGGGGGCGAGCATCAAGCGGGCATCGCTCATCTTTTTGCTGCTGCTGCTGGCGGGGCTCATCGTCGGCACGCTGGCCGTGGACCTGTTCACCACGAGCTATGCCCAGGTGACGCTGCCGGTGGGCAATACCGAGCGGTGGCAGGCGACCCTCGACTGGCTGGTGCCCTACGACGCCAGCCAGGGCCAGGAGGGCGTGTCGGTTCAGGGTGCGCTGCTCATCGGGCTGCTGGCCCTCATCGGCGTGACGGCCTGGAAGGGGCTCAACACCATCGACGAAGGCTTCAACCGCTGGTCGTGGGTTGCCCTGGGGCTCATTGCCTTGACGCTGCTGGTGGCAGCCCTGCGGGTGACTCCTGCCGCCGGCGGGCTGGTGGTCAGCATCACGGGGCGGTTCATCGGCGAGCTGCTGGTCATCGCCGCCGTCGTCGTCGTCGCCTGGAAGGGCCTGGATGAGTATGAAGTCCAGGAGTGGCTGTGGGAGATGTGGCGCTTTGTGAAGCAGATCTTTCCGCTGCTTATCGTCGGCGTCTTTGTGGCCGGCATGGTGCGGGTCATTATCCCCCGCTCCCTCATCGAAGCGCTGGCCGGGCAGAACACGCTCCTGGCCAACGTCGTGGGGGTGGTCTTTGGGGTGTTCATGTACTTCCCGACGCTGGTGGAGGTGCCCATCGCCAACATGTTCCTGGGGCTGGGCATGCACCGGGGCCCGCTGCTGGCCTACCTGATGTCCGACCCGGAGCTGAGCGTGCAGAGCATCCTCATCACAGCCAAGATTATTGGCAACAAGAAGACCTGGGTGTACGTCGGCTGGGTGGCGCTGTTCAGCACCCTGGCCGGGCTGATCTATGGCGCCTGGGTGGACGGTGCCAGCGTCTGGCTCATCGGCGGCTACCTGGCAGGCTTCCTGGCCCTGCTGGCGGGTGCGTTGTGGCTGGTAGGCCGCAGGTCGGCCAGGGCCGAGGCTCACGCAGAGGCGCGATAGGCCCATTGGTTCTGTACCGAAAGAAAGCAAACCGTTGAGGAGGTTTTCGATGGAAGTCAAGATTCTGGGGACGGGTTGCCCCAACTGCAAGCGATTGGAAAAGGTGACCCGCGAGGCGCTGGACGAGATGGGCGTCGACGCGACGGTTACCAAGGTGACCGACATGATGGACATCCTGTCCTACAACATCCCCGCCACGCCGGGCCTGGTTATCGACGGCAAGGTTGTGTCGTACGGGCGGATTCCGCCCAAGGCCGAGGTGACGAGCATGATTGCCACGGCCCTGTCCGCGGCGGAGAGCTAGCCTGACAGGTGCGGGCACCGGTAGGCGGTGCCCGCACCCGCCGACTTGGCACGTAATCGAGGCAAACGAGAAAGGAGGTGACGCGTTGCTGCAAATCAAAGTGTTCGGCACCACGCCGCCCTGCGCCAACTGCCAGCGGGCAGAGCGCGAGGCCCTGAAGGCCGCGGCAAAGTTCCCGGGCCAGGTAGAGGTCGTCCACCTGGATGCCCTGGGACCCGAGGCCCAGGCGTTCGGGCTCATGGTGACGCCCGTGGTCGTCGTGGGCGACAAAGTGGTCAGCACCGGCAAGGTCGTGCCGGCGCCCAAACTCATCCCAATGATCGAAGAAAAACTCGAGCAAGGAGGCTGAACGTGGTCAAGTTGGAGGTCTTTTCCGGGGATCCGCCCTGCCCCGGCTGCGTCGCCATCATCGACCTGGCCCAGCGGGTGGCAGCCAGGTATCCTGGCGAGCTGGAGCTGACGGTGCTTGCCGGGCAGGAAGCCATGCCGAAATTCGAGGAGTACAGGCTGTTCTGCGTGCCGGCGGCCGTGGTCAACGGTTCGATCCGCATCGAGGGCATGTGCCCCAGCGAGGCGACCTTGAACAACGCGCTGCGGGAAGGTGGGCTATGTCTAAGATAAGGGTTGAAGCGTTCGTCTCCATCCCTCCCTGCTCGGGCGGGGTGGCGGTCAAGCGGCTGTTGAAAGAGATCGAGGCCGAGTACGGCGACAAGGTCGAGATCGTCTACCATACCGGCCCCGATGACCCGGCCTGGGAGCAGTACGCCATCACCAACGCGCCGGGGATGGTCATCGGCGACCTGGTCAAGATCGTCGGCCTGGCGCCCAGCAAGGAAAGCCTGGTGGGCGCCTTGCGCGAGGCAGGGCTGGAATAGCTCGGCAGCAAGCTGGATCCTGGCGGATAACCGGCGGGCGACCGATCCGCTGGTCGGCCGGAGCGTCAAGCGTGGGCCGCCTCGCCGCCCGTGGTCAGGCGGCCCAAAGCCTGTCTTTCAAGGATCCTGCAAGTGGATGCTGCGCCGCCAGGATCGGCGGCGGCTGCCAGTCCGCCTGAGTGCCTCGGTGTGCCTGTGCTCATCGGCCTGTCCATGCTGGGCGTCTTCCACCTGCCCAAGGTGCCGGGCGCGGCGCGCCCATCGTGCTGGCCGGGACCTTTGCCGGGGCGCTCAGACAATTGCAGTCGTTCGGCCGTTGGTCGCCGGTGATCGAAAAGGTCAGTGGGGTGATCATCATCGGCGTGGGTCTGTACTTTTTGTGGATTGCATGACGAGGGCGAAACCGTGAGCGAGACGCAGTGCGTCGGGTAGAGGAAAGTCATGATTCTGGCCAAGACCAAATCCAATTGGCTGAAACAGTACCTGAAAGAGCAGGGTGGGGAGCTGACCATCGGGCGCGAGCTGCTGGTCGTGAACTGATGACTGGCCGCTGAGGTCCCATCCGGTCGGGTGGGCAAGCCTGACAACCTGGAGGACTATTTGGCGATCGAAGTTGGCGAGTTTTCGCGCCGCTACGGCATCATCTACGTGCCCTGGGAGATCTGGAAAGGCCTGCAGCCTGCGAGCCAGGAGTTTGCCTTTTACATACAGAACTGTGGGCGCTTCCGCCTGGAGTTCGACGTGCCGATCCGCTGGCTCAAAGGCCTGACTTGATCGTCATGGAAGACGACCTGCTGCTGCGCGGCTTTACGATCACCCGGGTCATGGACTGCATCGCCGACCCGAGCAAGAACCGGGTCCTTGCCGAGTTCTGGGACGACGTGGATGCCGTCTTCCCGTACTTGAACGCAGTCATACCCAACCTGATGTACAATCCCGGAGGCAACACGCTGACCGTGATCCGGGGCGGCCGTATCCTGACCTTTTATCCCCACGTGGCAATCATGGCCAAGGTGGACGGAGAAGAGGACGCCGAGGCGCAACTGCGCTGGTTCCAGGAGCTGTGCAACGATACCTGGCGCCGCCGGGCCGAGATCGAGCCCTGCTACCAGCGGCGGCAGCGCTTGGGATTTCTGGATGCCTACCGGCTGCTGCCCAAACTGAACTGCGGCGACTGCGGCGAGCGCACCTGCATGGCCTTTGCCTTCCGCCTGTTGTTCGGCGAGATGAACCTGGACGCCTGCCCTCACCTGGAAGAGCCGGAATATGCCGAGGGCAGGCGGCGGCTGGCGGAGCTACTCACATGAGCCGCGGCATCCCGCACAGCATGACAAAGACGAGATTGTTCCTGTTGCCGCTGCTTCTGTTGATCCTGGGGCTGCCGGCCGCGCGCGCCGAGGGGCCGGTGGTGCGCGCGGTGTTGTTCTGGGCGGAGACTTGTCCCCATTGCCATGTGATACTGAACGAAACGCTGCCACCCCTCCAGGAGAAGTATGGCGACCGGCTCGAGGTGCTGACCGTCGAGGTCTCGGACCCGGTGGGCTACGAGCTGTGGCGGGCGGCCATGGACGCCTGGCCCGTGCCCAACGAGCAGCGTGGGGTGCCGATGTTGTTCATTGGCTCCCAGGTGCTGGTCGGCTCCTACGACATCCCGAACCGGTTGCCGGGGCTCGTCGAGCAGGGACTGGCGGCAGGCGGCGTGGACTACCCGGCCATCCCCGGCCTGGAAGCCCGGGTGCAGCCTGGGGCCACCCCCAGCCCATCGCCCCGTCCGGCTCCGACCCGTCGCGGTTGCAGTGCCTGCGACCAGGCGGCCGGGATTTCAACGCCAACAGCCACGATGGAGCTGGCCGTACACCTCTGGCTTTTCTGGAGCAGCCACTGCCCCGACTGCGTCGCTCTCATGGAGGATACCCTGCCTTCCATCCTGGATGGGCACGAACCAGGCCAGGTTGCGGTGCACCAGTGGGACCTGGAGAAGGGTGGCTACGAGCTGATGCGCTCCCTGGAGCATCAGCATGGGCTCCAGTACGGCGCCATGCCCGAGATCTTTATCGGGAATGAGGTGTTGCTGGGCAAGGACGAGATCGAGGCTCGGCTGCCGGGGTTGATCGACCACTACCTGGCCCGGGGCGGTGTCGCCTTGCCGGGAGTGCTGCCGACACCCACACCGGAGGCGGACGCGGTTGTGCAGCTCTGGCTCTTTTACGACAGTCACTGCGCACCTTGCATGGCCTTGAAAGAAGAGATCTTGACGCCGATTCTGGCCAGGTACGACGAAGGGCAGGTCGAGATCTATGAGCGGGATCTGGAAAAAGGGTTCTACCAGGAGCTCCTTGCCCTGGAGGCCCGCTACGGGCTGGGGCAGGGCGACATCCCCGAGATCTTTATCGGGGAGCATGCCCTGCTGGGCAATGCCCAAATCCAGGCAGAGCTGCCCGGCCTGATCGACCACTACCTGTCCCAGGGCGGCGTGACGCTGCCCCAGGTCAATTTGCTCACTCCGACTCCTGAGCCGGCTCCCGATGCGTCCGCCGCGGACGCGGCCATCCACCTGGCATATTTCTACCAGACTGGCTGCCGCGACTGCGACCGGGTCAGCCTCGATCTCAACTACCTCCAGGGGCGCTACCCGCAGCTCGTCGTCCACGAGTTCGACGTCAAGGCCGAGGCGGCGCTGTGCGAGTGGTTGGGCCAGCGGGCCGGCGTGCCGGAGGCAAGACGCCTCATCGCCCCGGCGGTGTTCGTTGGCGACGGGGCGCTGGTGGACCAGGAGCTGACGTCCCAGGCCCTGGAAGCCCTCATCGCTCGCCATGCAGGCACGGGCGCCGAAGCGGGCTGGCAGGGGTGGGAGGCAGGCCAGGAAGAGGCGGCCGGGACGATCCTGGAGCGCTTTCGCTCCTTCGGCGTGCTCACGGTGTTGGCCGCCGGGCTGGTGGACGGCCTGAACCCCTGCGCCTTTGCCACCGTCGTCTTTTTCATCTCCTACCTGGCCTTCGTGGGCCGCGGGCGACGGGGGGTGCTGGCCGTGGGCGCGGCCTTTGCCCTGGGGGTGTTCCTCACCTACCTGGGCGTCGGTTTTGGCCTGCTCAAGTTCCTGGCCTCGCTGCCCTTCCTGGCGGCCATCAGCCGCTGGGTGTACGGCCTGACCGCAATGCTGTGCCTGGTTCTGGCGGCCGGCAGCCTGCACGACTGGTGGCAGGCGCGCCGCGGGCAGCCGGAGGACATGCGCCTGAAGCTCCCCCTCCGCCTGCGGAGGTGGATCAACCGCGTAATCCGCGAGGGAGCGGGGCTGCGGGCCTTTGTGCCGGTGGCCTTGGTGACCGGCATGGCCATCTCGATCATCGAGCTGGCCTGCACCGGCCAGGTCTACCTGCCGACCATCATCTTTGTGCTGGGCGTGCCCGAGCTCAAGGCACGGGCGGCCTTTTACCTGGTGCTCTACAACCTGGTGTTCGTGCTGCCGTTGGTGGTGGTCTTTGTGCTGGCCTACTTTGGGACCACGTCGGAGCAGTTGGGCCAGTTCATCAACCGCCGGGCAGCGACGGTCAAGCTGCTCACAGCCGGGCTGTTCCTGGTGCTGGCTGGGTGGCTGGTCGTGACGTTGGTGTAAGCGATGATCCACCACATCTGATACTGGCTCAGTCGCGGGGGCTGTGGCATGGACGGACAGCATGCGTTCCCGGCACTCGCCCTGTTGCTGTGGGGTACTGCTTCGGGATAAGAGGCAAGAAATCACAATTCGCACGAAGGAGACAAAAATAGAATGGCTGAGAACGTTGATCTCACAATCGTGGTGCAGGTTTTTGGCACGGAACTGACCATGCCGGGCTGCGGCTGAGGTACGTCTTGTGGCCCAAGTTGTGGGCCCGAGAACGAAGAGGCTGCGGCCCCTGCACCGACCATCGAAGAGCAGGCGGCGGAGCTGGAAGGCAAGCTCGCCCGCTATTACGGCGACTGCGTGAGGGTAGAATACGTGGACGTCTTTTCACCCCGCATAGACGACTTTCCGATGGCGCAGCGGGCAATCTTTGCCATGAATGTGCCACTGCCGGTCATTGCCTTCGATGGCGAACCCAAGATCGCCGGCGGCATCTCCATGGAGATGATCAGCGAGGAGCTGGAGAAGCGAGGGCTAACAATTCCGGATTGACCCGGCAGGCCATGAACTGGCGCGTGTGCACCAATCTCCAGCGTGTCTCCTGGGGATTGCGATCCAGCCGAGAGCCACGTCGCGCGATGGGCATTGAGCAGGGCGCCTGGACCGTCGCGCGGCTGCCCGATCATACCTG
>ERZ1026796.592-NODE-592-length-28256-cov-3.829535_pt1 | contig 28256 bp, 22 predicted proteins | sample MGYA00520874_ERZ1026796 | MGnify/ENA primary metagenome ERZ1026796 (study PRJEB33270, sample SAMEA104284474) | anaerobic digester metagenome | biome: Anaerobic digester microbiome; feature: mesophilic sludge digester; material: Anaerobic digester biomass | place...
GCAAGGCGGACCCTATCGCGATTACAAGAAGCACCGCGGCTGCTACCCTGTAATAAACAGGTCTCAGAAAGCGTTTTTTTACTTCCGGTTCATCATTCATCAATTCGTTATCCCTGAGCCGCGAGTAAAGCCTGTCCCAGGCCCGATCCGGATTTATTTCCCTTTCACTATTCATCTCTCTCAAATCATTCCAATATTTCCCGGTACTATAATTATCCTCTTCGGCAAAACGGCTGAAAATCTCCCCGTTGCCGCTCCTTTCTCCCGACAGATGAGCTGCCAGCTCTTCCCATTCCCTGTCGGTGAATATTTCCATATTATTTGTTTCTTTCATTGTTCTGTGAGTGCTTTTCTGAATTCCTTCAGGGCCCTTCCCATGTTTGCCTCAACGGTCTTGACCGATATAGCCAGCCTCTCGGCGATCTCGGAATACTTCAGCCCTTCAAACCTGTTCATGCAGAAAATCTTCCCGCATCTCGAGGGAAGCCGTTCCAGTATCCTGGCGACTTTTTCCTGGAGATCGTTGTAGTTTACCAGGTTCGCCGTGTCTTCATCTACAGATGAACCTAACATCAGCGTTTCGCGGGCATGCTTCTCAACTACCTTGCCGTGACTGATATGATGAAGACAGCGGTTGTGAACTGCCCTGAAAAGGTACCCGTTCAGGGAACTATTAATCTGCAGTTTTTCCTTATCCTTCCAGAGTGTAAAAAAAAGATCCTGAACTATTTCCTCAGCAGTGTCCTGATCCTTTATCATAGTTCCGGCATATCTTACCAGGGAAACATAGCAGGATCGGAAAAGTGATTCAAACTGTCTTTTATCACCTTGCCTGATCCTTCTTGCTATTTCAGAATCCCCCGGCATGCATTTTATTTATTTTTCAAGATCGTCCCTGTCACTGAATTTGAGTTTCCTGCTGAGGCGCCTGATAGCCGACTCGATGCTCTGGTCGGGTTCTATCACGTTGTAATCGCCCCAGAACGCGGGATCGGTGAATGCGCTTACCTTTTCGGAGAACACATCACTGTACTTTAGTTTCTCCTTTCCTGCAAATTTAATCACTTCTTCGTTAGTGCGGTCGGTTATTGCCATTTCCGACATGGTTGTGTAAAAGGTATTAAAGAGTTTCCTCTTCCAGTTAACCTTGAATTTCACTTCAGCCCTCGAATATGCAAAGTACCATTTACCGTCCTGTTCGCGATACTTTGTTCTGTAGCTTGCTATTTCGGGCGTCACTTCCATTCCGAGCGGCTTCTTCTTGATGAATATCGACGAAGCTGCAGCCTTGTCCTCGAGGTTGAAGCCGAATTCGGCCTCGGTAAGCGCATACGAGTCGGTGGCTATGTAAAGGTAGCCCATGAACAGAGGCATGTCAACATGAGGTTTCTGCTTGAATGAAATCACATAATGAGGCATGCCATCTATCTCTATGACAGTCGACAGAGAATAGTCATAATACTGCATGGCATCCATGGTCAATATTGACTCTGTGTTCTTGGCCAGGTCGAGCTGAAGCATCGTGACCGGTCCGCCCTGAAGCTTGAATAGAACAGTATCCATCCTTTCAACATCCGATCCCTTTCTGCCCTTGTATATCCTTGCCCCATCAAAGCGGATATCGTTGGCATAGGGAGCCTTGAAAATCTCAACAACCGCCTCGCCTATTGATACATAGGTCCTGTTCTTCCTGATCGTCTCCCTGTAGAAAGCAGTCATCAGGTTGGCTTCGTTGGTATAATTCCTGCCTATCCTTCCGATTGCATTCCTTACTATGTGTTCGGGATCGATTGGTTTGATGATTATTTCCTTTATGGGTATAGGCGCAGGAGTTAACTCAATCACATTCCTGTAGCCATCCTCCCTCAGTTCGTCAAGCGGGACTATCTTGTTACTGTAACCAAGGAAACTCACCTCAAGATTCCTCGATACCTGAGTCTTGTAAACCTTTATCGAGAACTCACCGTCGATGTTGGTAACCGTGGCAACGTTGGTCTCCTTGACGGCAACAGATACAAATACAAGCGGAGCTCCGGTTTCGGAATCAATTACCTTTCCCTTGAAAGTAAGAATGGTTTCCTGAGGGTTCTTATTCATTTCGGGAGAAACTCCCGCGTAAACTATTGAGGCAATGAAGACAGGCAACAGAAATAGCGCGATTAGTGATAAATACCTGATGGTTTTCATAGCATTTGAGCATTAAGTTATTAAGTTTTATAGCAATCTTTTTTTAAGTTTCTTTCATCCCTATGACCGGATGACCGTATCTTTACCCTATCCGGTTCAGGTTTTTTAACTAAAAGGATGCTTCAGGCATCAATCCCGGTAAAATATATGAAACCCCACATGTATTGCATACACAAACACGTATCTATATAATTTTCAAACATGTGGGTTCCCCCGCTTGAGCGGGGACCTTTAAAATAAAATTATATACGGATGAAACCCTCATTGCTGAGGAATTAATTTTAAAGGAGCAGGCACAAAAGGACATGTAAAATTACATTAATGAATTGAATAATAATAGTTTAACTAATATATTTACGTGTGAAAAAACGAATCATGGAAAGTTATTACGGGCTAATGCCTCTGATACTGGTGTTACTTGGGCTTATCATAATGCCTGGAGGATGCAAGACAGATGAACAGGGATGCCATGTCAAAACCATAAAAGGACCGGAAAATGACATTACCGGAAAATGGAAATTGATAAAGGGACAAACCGTTTTTTATAACCCCCAAACTATCGATTATTCCTGCGATAATATTATTTATCATTTTGAATCAGATGGCAGATTGAAAATCGATAGTGACATAGACGATATTATTGGATTTGATTCGGGGGAATACACATATGAATTTAGTATGTCAGTTTTGTACGAAAACATAGAAGAAAAATTTACATTGAAAATTAATGATATACATCTCCCTTGCAATATTTCCCGAAGTGATCTGATTATTGATGATTCACCTCTTGACGGTCCGATTTTACATTTGGTCAGGATCAAGTAATGTGCTTATGTTCGAGGGCTTATGAAATCCATGTATATGTAATGGTAGCGGTACATGGTACGCTATTCAAAAAGTTGAAAGTGAAAGTTCGAGGTTCAAAGTTTCAAGGTTCAAGCAGCAGTTGGCCTTGTGTCATTTGCTAATTGCTAATTGTAAACTGATAATTGTTTAGCCAAAACCCACCCCCACCCGAGGAGGGGATTCATCCTATGCAACCTTCGCTAAATCCTCATGGTAAGAGACTTGCAAGACCTGCAAGATCCCGCGGAGCGGGACTTCGTCGTTTCACTCCTCAGCTTGCAAGACCAGTCACTGCGTCCTGTGCTCTGTGCCCTGAGCCCCTACTTCCTTTCAAAACCGACATCCTCTGCCTCCAGCCTACTGAATGCTCTTTCAACATCCCGTGCATTGAATGGTAACGGCCCTTTCGACAGCTCCGGTATATTATACGATTTCAGAGAAAATTCATAGAACTCCGGATCCTTCTGAGGCAGGACAAAGGGCTTCGATGCCCTGCCATCATTCCCGATATATGCAAAATACGGCCTCCCGTACATATTGTCGACCCGTTTGCTGGCAAAAACGAACCAGGAACCTTCCGACGACCAGCTGTGATACGAATCGGACCTCCGCGAATTAACAGCCGGAAGGGTGTCGATCGTTCCGGTGGCAAGATCAAGCAGACGAAGATCGGCTTCTTCGTGCCATACGGGGAAATTGCCGTAAGCAATCGATGTGAACATAAGCTTCTTCCCATCGGGTGAGGGCTTCGGATGACTTATGCTTCGTCCTGTCCTTTCCGCCGATATCAGCGTGTCGGCAATACTGCCGAAACTGCCGTCGGCCGGATCAAAACTCACTGAACAGAGACTGTACCTGACTTTGTCATACTCAGCCGGCATCCTGAGAGCATGAGCCGAACAGAAGTACAAGCTGCTTCCATCAGCCGAAAAAACCGGAAAGCTTTCAAATGAGCCCTTTTCAGCTATCACCCTCGATGTGATGACTTTATTTCTTTCAAGGTCAAGTACAATCAGATCGGATATTGTATCATAAACTTCAAGCCTCTTATTCCTTATGGAATGAAACTCGGGTATGATCACATTCGTTGAAAAAGCGATATACTTCCCTGATGGATGCCAGTTACCGTAAACACCTGCCGAAATGGTGCTGTCGGTTGATGTATTTATCTTCCTGAACTTCCCGTCCTGCTGTACCATTGTTCCTCCCCCGGCGTGACGCAGGTGAAAAAATGAACGGGACGGATCCTGTTGCCGGCAGATATGACAGTTCACGCAGCCATCGTCAATGAGGTTGTTGTCGATAAGCTTCCTTTCCCTGAAGTTACCAAGGTCGCGCTGACAGATGGAAATCCTGCTCCATACCTCATAACCGGGCTCAATAAGCCTGTATGATAGAACGGGATCGATCGCGTTGGATGCAACATACCAGCTGAAAGGCCGGTACTCCTTCCATATTCCTCCTTCAAGAGCAGAAACAGTTACATTGAGCGAATCGCCCGCGGCTTCCTTCAGCAAAGCTCTCCATTTCCGGGGCGAAATAAAAACCTTGTTCCCCACAGGCCGGGCAGTGATCCTTCCTCCCTTCCCATCGATAACAACACTTATCCTTTCAGCATCCTTCATCATGAAATTCAGAGGAGCTATGTTGGGCGGAATGGTTACATTGACATAGTCGGGACTGATAGCCGGAAATGAATCCAGGCTCCCGATATCCTTCCTGTTGCCCTTGCAGGAGGACAATGCGATGATTAGAAGGATCAGTAGTCGCTTCATTTTATCATTCGGTTTGTTTCATTTCGGCGAAATGGTAATAGAACCAGTATGTGTCAGCGTATCTGTCAATAAGCTTTCCGCCGTCGCCCCCGGTTTCTTCATATTCACCGGTATAATCTGCAATCCTCTTAAGAATGGCAGGATCAAAAACATAGTTATGATAGTTTTCCCGGCTATCCCTTCCCGACACTATGGATATCAGAAGGGCTTCCTGGTAGACTTTCCCCGGGGTAAGCGGATTATCACCGGGCAGATACTTCATGATATCCGCCCTGAAGGTCTCAATGTCCTTTATAAGAAGATCGTAACAAAGCAGATAATCAAGAGCCATCCTGTTCGAAGGATTTGATTCTATAAGCATTTCAAGAGTCTTCCTGTACTCGTTGCCTGCCTTGAGAACATCCTCCGAAGGTATCAGCAGGCGTTTTGAGGCTATCCACGGGGTTTGGGCGCACTCTTCCTCGCTGCCCGGGAATTTCCTTCGTGATTCGGCCCATTTTCTGTGAAAAAGCGTCTTCCCGAGAATGCCGAGATACTTTTCGGCAACTTCATATTCGCCGTTCACTATATTGATTTCAGCCAGACGCTTCATCAGTCTCGAACTGCGTGCCCTCGGGGAAAAGATCATTCCCAGCAGGGCGGAATGCTGCGCCGCATTGACATCGCCCAGTTGCCAGTACACTTCGTTGCTGAAAGTGATTGTGAGATAGTTCTCACTGGCATTCACCGGGATGAAAAGTCCGGTTGCCGCCGGCTGGTAAAAATCCATCAGCTTTTCGGGCATCAGCCCCAACCTTGCCAGCGACATGTTGGTGTAATATGTTGCTATATTGTTCCTCAGCCTGTACTTCCTGGACAATTCATAAATATCCTCCCATCTGTTGGCGCTTGCCTTGTAATCGAGCTTCAGTATCTTTTCCCTGGTGAAACCGGCATTCAGAAGAAGACCTGCCGAAAGAATGCACGCTATGGCAAATGATGCGGCAGCAATAGAAACATTTTCTCCCCTGAAACGTGAAAACCTTTCAGATGAAATGGTTAAAACCAGTATTGTAAGCGGAACCGATAAGATCGGAAGGTAGTTAGTGAACCTCACATGACGGGTGATCTCATCGATCCAGGTATAGGACTGCAAAAGCGTGATGTTGTATAACTGCCTCATCAGGGGAGGAACCAATACAGATATCAGAATAACCATGCCGGCAAACGGAAGTACACGCTTTTTTCCTCTGACAGTAAATTCATACCAGACTGCAAGCACCGCGAAGAGCAGATAAGCGCTCCCGGCAGCAGTATACAAAACAGGAATCATCAGAATCCCTGCCATCTTCCTGAAAGTCTCCCGGCCGATAGAAACATATAGGAGAAATGAGGTAATTGCAATAATCAATCCGATTACTGCCGCAAGGGGAAATTCTGGATCACAAAGGGCAATCCAGCTGAAAACGGAAGGTATCAAAGACCACAGACACGCCTTATCCGGTCCGCTATAGAGCATTGGGAAACGCCTTACAAGCAGCCATAATAGCATCAGTGTTAATGAAATAACAACAGGCCCTCCTCCCGACAGGTAATAAAACTGTGTAAGGAAATCCCCGATGCAGGAAGACAAAATGGAAGGCCTTGAGAAGTATGAAAGAAAATGTGCCGGAGTAAACAGGAATATCTGAAGCTGTTCAATAAAATATAGATGATACGCATAAAAAAAATGAAAGAAAACAAACACCCCCGTAAAAAAAATCCCCGCGGCAATAAGTTCTGTTTTTCTTGTTTTTTCAATCTTCATACTTATCTCGACACTGTTTAAAGTGAAAAGTTGAAAGAACGGCAAGCGGCGCACGGTCTGACACCTAAGTTACCCTGTGCTCTGTGCCCTGCGCCCTGTGCCTTGTACTTTGCGTCATTTGCTAATTGCTATTTGTAAATCAATTGTTAATTGCTAATTGCTAATTGCCTGTCAATGACTGCTTCCCGCCTGAACCTGCACCGAAAGATTCCTTCTGGCTACTCCGGCAATCTCATATGCTTTTACCTGAACCGGTTTTACGGCAAACTCCGGAACATTGAAGGAATAGAGAAAGCTTTCGTAGAAACAGGGATCCTTCTGGGGCAGCAGGAAAGGTTTCCGGGCCACCCCGCGGGCATCAACATAGGCAATATACAAATTTGAATGCAATCCATCCATTCTCCGGCTGCTAACAACCACCCAGCGCGAGTTTGATGACCAGGAATGCCAGCTTTCAGTATCATAACTGTTGAGCGAATCGGCAGAAAAACACTTCCCAGTCTTCAGGTCTACAATCCGGATGTCCGATTCGGGATTATAGGCCGGAAATGCTCCGTAGTCCGAAACGGTAAACATCAGAAAGTTACCGTCGGGCGACACTCTGGGCAGGGAGCAACTCTTTCCGGTTACGGCAGATGAAACAAGAGTATCCTCTGCGGAAGCGAACTCAGCACTCTGCTCATCAAAGGCAATTGAGCAAAGGCTGTACCTTATAGTGTTAAAGCCGGAAGGCATGCGAACCGAATCGGCACTGCAGAAATAGAGCCTCGTTCCGTCGTGCGAGAAGCAGGGAAATGTTTCGAAGCGGTCGCCGCACGAGAGCTGACCGGGTATCTTCATTTCATGGTTGTCAATATCATAAATAACTATATCCGATTTCAGGTCGAGTGCGCTTGCCCGGCGGGTTCCGGTTGAGTGGAACAGCTGGTTCACCCTGTTCACCGAAAAGGCGATATACCTGCCTGATGGATGCCACGAAGGAAATGCCGCGGCAGCAAACATCTTCCCGGCTCTAGCGTTGATCTTTTCCGTCACGCCGTTCCTGTGAAGTATGGTACCTCCATAGCTTTCCCTGAGATGCAGAACCATATTGTCGGGATTATTCCCTGCAAAGGAGTGGCAGTTCATGCAGGTGCCCGGAATAAGACGGCTGTCGATAACCGTTTTCACATCAAAGGATGAAAGATGGCGCTGATAAATTCCCATCTTGTTCCAGTTCTGATAACCGGGCATGAGATTCCTGTAGACAAGGTAACCGTCAATCGCTTCCTTTGCCACGCTTACCCTGAAAGGTCTGAAGCCCGTCCAGCGACCATCTGCCAGTATTGAAACTTCGAACCGGAGAGCCTCTCCGATGTTGTCCCCAAGAAGCCTGCTCCACTCGTGTACCGGAATTATTACACGGTCATCCCTGGACACTATTTTCAGATTTCCGTTTTTTCCTGTGATTACCGTAACAACTCTGTCAGCTCTCTCTGTGATCCTGAAATTCAGTGGGGCAATGTTCGGAGGAATTGTAACTCCCGAATAATCAGGGAACATGGCAGGGAGTGAGTCCTTTACAATCACTCCGCGCGGCTGTCTTTCCTTGCACGCGGAAAGAGCAAGAAGCAGTACAAAGAATTTAATGAGTCCTGCTCTCATAATCACCTGTAGTGAAGGTAAAACCAATAGGTATCGCCGAATTCCCTTTTCATCTTCAGAGTGTCGGATCCAGCTGTAACATAGGCATCAGCATATTCCCTCAGTCTACTGACAACTGATTCTTCCGTAACCAGCGAACTCAGGGTTGCCGGCGGGTTTTCAATCCTTGTAAGTATGTAGGCGACTGCTTCCTGATATGGCAGCGGCACTTGGACATAGCCGAAACGGTCCATCAGGCCTATGTTCCTGAGAAAAGCGTCGAAATCCTTTCGCAGCATGCAGTCAGCCATCAGATAATCGAATGACATCTTGTTTGAAGGATTGGATAAGGCCAGATTGGTCAGGGCATAATCCATCCTGTTATGGTCATAGAAAAAATCGCTGCCGGGCATCATCGATCTAAGGCGTGCCAGTTGCCAGTTATTGCCTAAACTCTCAGCGCCATCTGTTATTGCCAGCATATCCAGGGCTTCCCCGCGGTAAAACAGGGTATGACTCAGAAGCTTATAGTACCTGGAGGCTATTTCATACTGGCCGTTAAGCAGATATGTCTCCGCGACCCTTCTCACGGCCCTCGAGGGAAGCTTAGCATCAACAGTCGACTCGATGGTCTCCATGGAAAACATCCGGGCGAAATTGATCAGGCCAAGATGATAATGAACATCTCCGGAAATAAAGGGAGTCATCCCTCTCCGTACATAGGGAACAAACAAAGCAGCCGAATCCTGATTGAAATGAAACATATCGGACGAAAGCCTGCCCGTCATCCCGAGAGCAAGGTTCAGGGCAGCCTTCTGAACGGCCGCCTCAGGCTGATTATCTTCGGCCAGCGATATCACCTTGTCCCATTTCCCTGCATAAACATAATTCTCATAAGCCATCTCCTTTTCCTCACTGAAATCCGAAAATAAGATTAATCCGGCTGAACCCAAAACTGCCAGAGTAAACAATACTGTAATTTCTTCCAATGTATTTCTGCCTTTATTGACTACCGGGGGAAGGAAATGAAAAAAAACAAGTAAAAGGGGAAGGGATATAAAAACCAGTACCAGGGGCAGGGGAAAGAAAAACCTGACCGCGTAATAAGCCTCTGATAAATAAGCCTGCAGCACGGTATCACTAATAAGTACCTTCCTGGCAAGCAAAGGCAGAACAATTGAAAACGCAAGATAAGCCGTGACAGCGGCTATTGAGCCTGCAGCAGGCTTTTCCCCACGCTTTTCATATGCATGTATCACTTCTGGCACTATCATTGCAAGGGCAGCTGAAAGAAAGGCTCCTCCTGTCAGCCAGTACAGGACTGCCAGCAGGATCAGTCCCTTTATAATTCTTTTATATGGAGGATTATCCAGGGCCTTCTTCACATACAATACCGAGCCTGTAACGGCAATAAGCAATCCAGCCGGTCCCGAAATGTAGTAATACTGATCGCTCAGCAGTATGGCATAAATGATAGAGGGTATCCATGAAAGCGTCATCAGGCGCCGCTGACCGTAAAGCGATCCGATCAGCTGCCTGAAGGCCTGCGGAAGAAGAATAAGCAAGCCTGTCACCAACAGAGCTCCCAGCGCCGGAATATGAAAGAACTGAGTCAGAAACTCACCGGCAAAAACTGAAAACCCTCCATTTACTGAAAGGCAGTCAAGGAAATGACGCGGAATCAGCTCCAGAAGCTGAACCTGCTCTCTTTGCCATAAATGATGACGGTAAAACAGGCCGAAAAAAAGTAGCAGCCCGGAGCCGAACAACAGCAATGCCACCCTTTCAAACGTGGTTTTCTTCATCGCTTCCTTCATAGCTCATTCTTTTCATTCAAATCGTTGCCTTAACTGGGCATCCTTTTCAAGATAAAGCCTGCCTGTCATCTTTGTAACATAATCCCTGACTTCAGGGGGCAGAGCATCGTAATATAGCTTATAAATCAGGAGTCCCACGCCATTGAAAAGGTTGGAGTTCATTAGACTGATACTTTCGGAAAGCATAGCCCGGTATAATTTCTGTGATTCGAGCTTCAAACTGTCGGTCAGTTCCTTATCAGCGGCTTCCTGCCTCAGTTTCATGCTGATTATCCATTGCAGCGAATCGTTGGTGCGTTTTGTCTCTTTCCACTTCTGAAGAAGATTGTTGAGCCTTGTTCCGCTGCCCCTGCTTACCGAATCCAGGACAACCGTTAAGGTACCTGGCTCGCATACAACAACCAGGTCCTCAACAATGGAGGGGAACCTTGCGGGAATCCTGAGTATCCTGACCTCTGAGGAATCGGCAGGGATGCTGAACTCAAAGGTTCCGCCGCTGACACAGGTGGAATCAACATTACCCGTCAGCGGAGCGTCGAGGGCCACGAGATACACTTTTGATCCCTCAAAAACGGGATCCGGCACTCTTCCTTCCATCCTGAAAGCGGGAGCCTTGCTGCAGGCTGATAAAAGAAAACATAAAGCAACAGGTACGAGAAGTATATTTCTCATTCTTTTTTTTGTAAAACTAAGGTTAAGAATTAAAAAAAGGGGCTTCTGACCGCCCCTTTTTTACCCTACTTGCCTTTTGGTTTAAACATCCAGAACCAGGCAGTCCCCCAGTCTCCTGTAACCCCAGGCTCGGGCGAGGACAGCACAAGTTCATCTTCATCAAGTTTGAGAATATAGAAATTCTCCACTACAGCTTTATCATTGTTCGGATAGATTCCGTTAATCACGGTGGTATTGGTAGTTGTCAGTTTTCCGACATCCCATCCTTCCTTGAACACGGAAAAATCAAGGTTGAAGGTTCCCTTAACCGGACCGGCGACCGGCACCGATGCGGATTTCAGCGTCAGGTTGCGTCCTCCGTTAAGGTCGAAGACCATCTCGTCAGAGCCCACACCCTGTCCGGCAAGGTCGGCCATGCTTACAACCCACCAGCACGGGGCATAACAACCCTTGAAGCCGCCGTTGCCATATGGTCCGGGCTGATTATCGTCCCATACCCAGGTCTTGCCTGTTGACATGTTGGTAAGATATTCCCATTCAGGTTCCTGGAAAGCTGTCGGATCGGCCTTCGTAACCGTTATGATCTTCTCATCATTCACAATGCCACCTGCAGTGAGCCCTGTTATCTTGATCGTGTATGTTCCCGGAACCAGCATCCTTACCGTATCCTTCTGCTTCCTGGTCACACCCCAGCCATAATCCCACGAGAACATCACTTCCGGAGTCTGGTTGTCGAGATACAGGATGTAATCATCATTGGGATCGTTGGTTATAGTGTACTTCCATTCCGAGGCAGGCACTACAGGTCCTGCTTCCTCACGGATCTCGATGGGAGTGCATGCTCCAATCGTTAATACTGCTGCCGTGAGCAGATATAATATTCTTTTCTTCATAATTCTTCTCATTACGCATTATTTTGAACTGAACGAATAGGTCGGTGCAACTCCGGTTTCCCATCCGGGGTTCTGTTCGAGTACGCCTTCCGACAGTTGTATCTCCTGGTTGGGAATCTGGAGGAAGCCTCCTGTTTCAGGACGGAAATCGACACCTTTCTTAACACCCCATACTCCGTTGTTTATAGTGGCTACACCGTTCTGACTTTCAAGAATAGCCTCAACCTCACTAAGATTGCTTTTGCCTGCCCATCGGAGGAGGTCATAGTACCTGACTCCCTCGAAAGCAAGTTCATACCTTCTTTCAGCCTTAAGGGCTTCAAGAGAGTATGCAGAAAGCGGCGGAAGCGAAGGAACCATATCTCCCGAGACGGGATCTTCCACGTCAACATTTGAACGGGCCCTTACCTGGTTGATCCCGTCGACGGTCTCGGTGAGTTCCGAATGCATCAGCAGAACGTCGGCAAAGCGGATTAGAACAATATCCTGCATGTTGTCGAGCTGGAAGTTCCTGGTGGCATTATACAGGAAGACACTGTAATTGCTCCACTCATCATCCCTGTTTAGATTGATAGGCCTGTATTTCTTCTGCCAGTATCCTGTTTCATCCATCTGCTTGTCGTGAAAGTCGGTACCGAGGCCATAACTTGCATCTATACCTTCTGAAGCATCGTCAACCTTGCAGATCGATCCCCGCTTGCGGATATCATTATCGGGCCATGCATCCCACAGCTTCTTGTTTACAGTACCCATTCCCCAGCCTTCTCCCATGGTACCCTTGTACGAATAGGATCTCCATCCGAAGAACAGGTTCATCTGGTTGCTGTAGTAAATACTGGTACCCCAATCGGCAAATGTCGAGAACTTGAGGGCAAACATGGTTTCCTTATTGTTTCCCTCCTCACCGTACCATGAAAGGTCGTTGTCGACAGCGAACTTGTAGGGCTTGTCCGAATTGTCCTCATTGGCCAAAGCATATGGCCACAGATTCCTGAATTCAGGCATAAGCTGGTAGCCGCTGTTGGCGATACAGTCTTCAAGCCAGGTAATAACCTGGCCCTTATTGATTGAGCCACCCTCAACAAGCGGTAGTTCAGCTGTTTCATAATAACCGGTGTAGAAAAGGAAAACCCTTGCCATCAGAGCTTCAGCCGACCATTTATTGGCCCTGCCAAGATCCGAAACCGCCCACGGTGTTGAGGGGAAAGCTTCGATAGCCGCCTTAAGATCACTTGCTATCTGGGCATAGGTCTCGGCAGCCGGGGCTTTGGGTAGGTTCTGGGGTTTGGTCTCAAGTATGAGCGGAACCTCTCCGAATAATCTTGAAAGATCGAAATAGAACATTGCTCTCAGGAACCTTGCCTGTCCTTCAATATTGCCTTTTGCAGCAGCGCTCGGCCATGCCGGTTTGTCAATGTTCTCAAGAAGCATGTTGCAGCGGAAGATACCGCGGTAGTAACGTATCCAGGCGCCAAGGTACATATCCTGACCGTCGATCTTAAAGTCGCAGATAGCCCTTGGAGTAAGGTCGTTGTCACCGCCTCCGCCAAAACGATCATCAGACATCAGCTCCGAAATCGCAAAGGGATAAGCGTTCAGAATTGAACCGCTGGGAACCGATACCAGGGTGACATATGCCGCAGTTAGCGCCTGATCCATGTCAGTGGTCGTCTGATAATAGTCGGTGTTGGTCTTTGATGTAAGGGGATCCGTGTCGAGGAAACTCTCCGTACACCCTGCAAATAATGCTGTTGTCAGCAGTAAAATAAATATCTTTTTCATCCGAATATAATTTATTTTAATGGTCGGATGGAACCGCACATGTTTGATAATTATATACATAAGTGTTCGTGTATGCAATACATGTGGGTTTCATCATATTCTAATTTTGATTTTTAAGTTGTGATGCCTGCCCTGCTCAAGCGAGGATAATCTACATGACTGAAAATCATATAAATCATGTTTGTGCATTTGATACACGCAGGTTTCATCTCCTTCCTCCTTTAAAACTTAAGACTGGCTCCAAACATCACAGTGCGCGGTGCAGGATAGTATCCTATATCTATACCCTTTGCCCAGCTATCAGTACCGCTTCCGCCACCGATCTCCGGGTCCATACCGATGTAGTTGGTAAAAGTGTAGAGGTTCTGAAAGGCAACAAAGAACCTGGCCTGGGTAAGAGGCATGGCTTTGAAAATCCTTTTGAAATCGTAGCCTAAAGTAACATTGCTAAGCTTCAGGTAATCCGCATCCTCAATGAAAATATCCGAAACATACTGCCAGTTGATATGCGATCCGTAGGTCAGTCTCGGATACTTGTTGGAAGATCCTTCTCCATGCCACCTGTTGAAAATATCGGTGGTATAGTTGTTTTGGGGTGAATCGGCCCAGCGCCGCCAGCTACGCGCGATCTGGTGACCAAAAGCGCCGTTGGCAAGAACCGAGAAATCAAAGCCCTTCCATGCAGCCGAGAAATTAAATCCTATAATGAAATCGGGATTGGGATCTCCTATCATCACCTTGTCGAGGTAGTTGATCACACCGTCGTCGTTGGTATCATCAAATATGAGGTCACCGGCCTCCGCCGTGGGCTGAATGAGTTTTCCCTGCGAATTGGTGTGATTCTCGATATCAGCGGCATTCTGGAATACTCCCAGCGTCTTGTATCCCCAGAAATACCCGATCGGGAAACCAACCTGTGCACGGTAAAGCTCCTCTGTTCCCTGGCCGAGAACGTTGCCCGGTCCGTGGAATATTCCTTCATTGTTGGCAATCTTTTTAACCTCATTCTTATTGTATGCCAGGTTGAAACCAGCCGAATAGCTGAATTCTCTCTTCCCTCCGTTATAGTTAAGCGCGAGTTCAAAACCCTTGTTCGAAACGTCACCTCCGTTTACATAGGGAGCTCCCGTTCCATACGAAGCCAGCATCGAAGGCCTGATAAGCCAGTCGTATGTGGTCCTGCTGTAAAGGTCGAACTCGAGACTGAGCCTGTTCCTGAGAAGTCGTGCATCAAAACCGAGGTTGATCTGTTCCGAAGTTTCCCATGTCACATCAGGGTTGGGAAGAACATCAGGATAACCGCCTGTGCTAACGACCGCCTTGTCGGGTCCGAAGAAATAGTTGACATTGGCAAAAGAAATCGTTGCAAGATACTGGAATGGACTTATAGCCTGATTTCCGTTCTGTCCCCAGCTGGCACGCAACTTCAGGAAGTTGATCGCATTGCTTGCACCCTGGAAGAAATTCTCCTCAGAAATAACCCAGCCGGCTGACACTGACGGGAAATAACCCCACCTCTTACCCCTTGCAAAGTTAGAAGAGGCATCGGCACGGAGAATACCGGTCAGCATGTATTTATCCCTGAAAGTATATCCGACACGGCCGAAGTATGAAAGAATTCCTCCATCGCCCCAGGGGCTGCTGCCCACACTTGTAAGGTTGACATCAATAACCGGGGTGTTGTTGAGATAGGCATGCCTCAGATCACTGAAAAGCGAGTTAGAGTTTGAACCATTGATCGATTCGCCAAGTCCCCACTTCTCAGCCGATGTTCCGATAAGGGCATTGAAGGCGTGATCGCTTCCCAGGTTGAAATTATAATTCAGGGTGTTCTCCCACGACCACTGGAAACCGGCACTGAGTGAATGGCTAACATCATCAGTGGAGTTGAATGAAGTGGCGCTCAGTTCATAAAGAGGAGTGTAGCTCCTGTATGATCCTGCCGACATGGCATAACCGAATGAACTCCTGAAGACAAGATTCCTTATCGGCTGTACTTCAAGGAAAACACTGGCATTCAGGTTGTGGTTCTTGCTTTCATTATGGCCCCTTGAATTGACCATCTGGGCAATAGGGTTGGAATCCTGCGGGTTCCAGGGTATTGCATAATGGTAGGGATATGCCTTGTCCGACTCGTCAACTGCATACAGGGGAAGAAAGGGACTGGCCACTATACAGCTGAACACATCGTTCGAGTACTGGTTGCTGACTCCGACACCATGATTGTTTGAATTGGTATACCTGAGGGTTTCTCCTGCCTTCAGGATTGTAAACGAATCTGTCTTGTCCCTGAGAAGAATGAAATCGGAGTTAAGACGGAATGAATAACGCTCATAATCCGATTGGACGGGACGTCCGAAGATGCCCTCCTGGCTGGAGTGTGACAAACCGAGCGAATAAGCTCCTGCAGCTGATCCGCCGGTAATGTTAAGGGCATTGTTGACAACAGGGGCATTCTTGTTCGACAATTCGTCAAGCCAGTCGGTTCCTTCCCATGCTCCCGAAACTATCCTGCCCCAGTCGGGAACAAGCGATTCGAAATCGAGACGGGGCTGACCGCTGTTAACTCTTGCCTCATCAATAATATTAGCATATTCCATGGCATTCATCAGCGGTAGCTTCCTGTAAAGGTTCTGCAAGCCGTAAGAACCGTCGTACGAAATATTTGCCTTCACACCGGAAGTCGACCTTGATCCCTGTTTAGTTGTAACAAGAATAACACCATTGGCTCCGCGAGCTCCGTAAATGGCGGCGGAAGCAGCATCCTTCAGAACGTCGATCGATTCGATGTCGGCCGGCGACATATTGTCGATATTCCCGCCGGGAACACCGTCAATGACATAAAGTGGCTGTGAGTTGCCAATAGTTCCCATTCCACGGATGTTGACCTTGAAACCATCTCCGGGCTGCCCCGTGTTCTTGATGATCGAAAGACCCGGAGTCTGTCCCTGAAGTGCAGTCATCGGCGATACCGTACTCAGCTTCTGAATGTCATCACCCTTCACCTGAACCGTTGATCCGGTAACAAGTTTCTTCTTCTGCGTACCATAACCGACAACCACTACCTCATCGAGGCCGGTCAGGCTCTCCTCAAGAGTGACATCAATGACGGACCTCCCGGCAATAGCCACTTCCTGATCTCCGAAACCAATGAATGAAAACCTCAGGGTTGTTGCCCCTGCAGGCACCGGCAAGGAGTACCTTCCATCGACTCCAGATAGGGTGCCGACAGTAGTACCCTGTACAATAATTGTTACACCCGACATTGGCTGACCCTCCGAATCCCTCACAGTACCGGTAACGGTCTGCTGGGCCATGAGGCTCAGATTAGCCAGTAGCAACAAAACAATTAAAACACCTTTTTTAAACATAGTTTTGGATTTAAGGATAATTTATTACATATCACATATTTTATCCGGCACAGGTATATGCATGCCTGTGCCTCGTTTAGAGTCATTCAAAAATAGTGGATACTTTTTTGGGGGGACGGGGCTAAATGTTCAGGTTTAGGGGTTCAAATGAGTTTTCTGTCATTTGCGCCTTATTTTGTCCAAATAGCGCGACGGAAGAACCCCGAACTCATTCCTGAAATGCTTCCTGAAATACTTGGGATCATTGTAACCCACCTTGAAGGCAACCTCAGAGACATTAAGCTGGCTCTTCTCAAGCAACAGGGCCGCCCTTTTCATCCTGAGAGTCCTTATGAATTCAAGCGGAGGCTTCCCCGTGAGGGTAAGAATCTTCTTGTAAAAAAGCGTACGGCTAATCCCAAGGTCGCTGCTGAGTTCCTCAACAGTGTAATCCACATTCGCCATGTTCTTTTCAACAAGCATGTGAGCCTTCTCAAGAAATTGCTGATCAAGCGGAACAATATCTATTGCAGCGGGTTCCGTATTCCGGTCCCATATCCCCGACTGCCTTAAACTCCTCGACAGGGATAGAAAATTATTGATCTTTGATTCAAGAACCTGAAAACTAAAAGGTTTGGGAATAAAGTCGTCAGCTCCGGTTTCCAGACTTTCAAATTGCTCCTTCTGACTCGAATGTGCCGTTATAAGAATGAAAGGTATGTGACATATCCTCATATCGGATTTGACTCTCCTGCACAGTTCCTTGCCGTCCATCACGGGCATCACGATATCGCTTATGATCAGATCGGGAAGCATTTTATGAATCAAAACAAGGGCCTCCTCGCCGTTCGATGCCTCGAAAATGTCATACTTCCAGCGGAGGTTATCCTTTATATAGAACCTGAGATCGTCATTGTCTTCGGCAATTACTATCCGACATCTTCTTTCAATCGCTTCTTCATCCGCCGCATCTGCCCGCTCAGCATTAGCTCCTGAATCATCTACCCTGCTTCCGGCCTCATCATACCCGGGTATAACGGTTTTCAGGGGCAATGTCACCGTGAAACAACTGCCCTTCCCCTGCTCGCTCTCTGCCTTTACCTCCCCTTCATGGAGCCGTGCAAATTCCTTTACAAGAGCCAGTCCGAGACCTGTGCCCTGAAAGTCGTTCATGGAGCTAACCTGGTAATAGTAGTCAAAGATCTTGTCCAGCTTATCGGCCGGTATTCCGATACCTGTATCACTCACCCTGATCTTAACCTTCCTTGTTCCGCCATTCAGGCTGCTAAGTTCACCGGCAGAAAGCGTTACCGCCACCGACCCTCCCGAAGTGGTAAATTTGAAGGCATTAGACAACAGATTGAACATTATCTTTTCGATCTTGTCGCGGTCGAAGTAAACATACAGCTCACTCACATCCGGTTCAAAGCTCAGCCCGATCTTTTTCTCCTCACCGAGGTCGCCGAATGAAACAACAACTTCATCAATGAAGGATACGATATCGCCATAGGCAGGATTAAGTCCAAATCCCTGTACCTCCATCCTCCTGAAATCCAGAAGCTGGTTTACCATGAGCAGTAAGCGCCTCCCGTTCTGCCTGATAAGCCTAAGGTATTTCTCTTCAGGTGATCCTTTCCACTTCTCGAGCAGCTTTTCAACAGGTGAAAGGATAAGCGTCAGCGGTGTCCTTAACTCATGCGAGATATTGGTGAAAAAATTGATCTTGAGGGTGTCAATCTCATGAAGATGCTGTGATTCAATCTGTTCCTGTTCCAGATGCATATTCAGCCTCTCCCTGTAAAGTATAAGGTACCTCAGGAAACCAAGAAGCGACAGTATCATGAGAGTATAGATCACATAGGCATACCAGCTTTTCCAGACAGGCGGAAGCACACGGATACTTATCTCTGCAACATGCTTATTCCATACCCCGTCCTGATTGGTTGCCCTTACCCTAAAAACATAATGACCGTTGTTCAGGTTTGAAAAGGTGGCGAAATTCTCACCACCTTCTGTGGTGATCCAGTTATCATCAAAACCTTCAAGATTGAATGAATATTTATTATCGTTCGGATTAAAGTAATTCAACGCTGCAAAATCGATTGTAAACGAATTCTCCCTGTATTTCAGCACGAGCCTGTCGGTGTTGAACAGTGGCTTCTCAAGAAGGACACGGTTATTTATCCTTTCCCCGTAAGAAATCTTTTTATTGAATATCCTGAGCCCCGTCAGCACTACAAGCGTCTGCGCGGTATCGTCAACTATTTCAAGCGGATAAAACGCGTTTAAACCGTCGGGACCACCAAACCACAATCGTCCGTCGCGGGTTTTAAGGGCTGCCGTTTCCGTGAATTCCTTTCCCTGAAGACCGTCACTCATACCGTAATTCCTGAATGTGAAGGATTCCACGCCCTTATCGCTTCCGTCTCCAACTACAAGCTTCGATATTCCATTCTTGGTGCTTATCCAGAGATTAGCGTTGTCATCTTCAAGTATCCTCAGAACCGCGTTTGAAGGAAGCCCGTGAGATTCGGTGAATACCCTGAAGCTGCCTGACTGCCGGTCCATCAGATTGAGCCCGTTGCTTGTGCAAATCCAGAATAAGCCCCTGCTGTCGGTAAAAGTCGAAATAACCTGGTTGTCACTGAGCGATGAATTATCCGAGGGATTATGGAAATAACACCGGGCCATTTTCTGTTCAGGATCGAAGAAGATGAGCCCGTTGGCGGAACTGATCCACAGGTTATCATCGGCATCTATTTCCATCGAATTGATGTAATTGAAGCAAATCGGACTGTTCTGGGTGTTATAACGCGTAAAAGTGCCGGTCAGCCTGTCATACCTGTTCAGTCCGCTGGTAAGGGTACCGATCCAGAGATTCTTTTTACTGTCTTCACAAAGCGACCAGATTCTGTCGTCGGAGATTGACAGCGAATCCCTGTCGTCGTGACGGAAAACCGTAAATCTTCCTGTTCCGGGATCAAAACAGTTCAAGCCGCCAAGATAGGTGCCTATCCATATCTTTTTATCCGAATCCTCAAACAGCGATACAACAACATTGCTGCTCAGGGAGTTTTTCCCCGGAACTCCCGAAACATACCTGGTAAAGCTGCCGGTGGAACGATCAAGATAATTGAGCCCTCCCCCATTGGTGCCTATCCAGATATTGCCCTTGCTGTCCTCGGTCAGACAATCCACATCATTGTACGACAGACTGTTTTCATCGCCGGGATAGTTCTGGTACAGGCTGAATTCCCTTATGTTCTTCTTGTAAAAATCAAATCCTTTTTTTGAAGTTCCTATCCAGTTTATCCCGGTATGGTCGCATAGCAATGATGTAAGTCCGTTGCCCGACAGACTGCCTGAAACATATGGATGATTCACCACGTTTATCAGAGAGAAATCCAGTGGATCAATAACAAAAAGGCCCTGCCCGTCAGTTGTAACCCATATCTGGCCTTCCCTGTCCTGATCGATTCCCGTGATCTGAAGTTTTTCCAACAGTCTGCCGGCAGATTTCCGGAAATTGAGATCCCAGGTCATTGTTTCAGTATTAAACAGTGAAAGCCCGCCCTGGTCACCCACCCAGAGATTGTTGTCCTTATCCGCGAACAGTGATGAGATCAGACCGGAGCTTCCATTAATATCATTAAAGCTCCCGAACTTTTCAATGGAATTCGACCGTGGCGAAAACCTGAAAATAAAACCGCTGCCGGTACCAATCCACCATGTTCCGTCATTTCCGGGAGCTATGGAGCTAACATTGTTCAGCTCCGATGAACAATCACGTTTATCAGGCAGAATGTGCCTGAATGTCCCGCTTGCATGATCATACAGAAAAAAACCGTTGTGAGTTCCTATCAGCAGGTCGCCCGGTTCATTCCTGTCCATGGCTGTTATATACGCTATATCCTGGCATGCCAGGGGAAGTGAGGGAACAAGACTCACTGCCGAAAAAGTAAAAGTTTCACCGTCAAGGACACTTATGCCGCTCCTTGTTCCGATCCAGAGATTCCCATCATTGTCCTCGGTGATCGCGTTTATCGCGTTGTCAGCTATGGACAGGGAATCTGAACCGCTGTGCCGGAAGACCTCAAAACGGTAACCGTCAAATCTGTTTAAACCGCTGTTGGTTCCAAACCATACGAATCCTCTTGAATCACGGTGAATACACTTCACCCAATTGTCCGACAGGCCGTCATTGACATCAGCATGGGAGAAAACCATACTGATGTCCTGCGCCTTAACTAGATCAAAGGGAGCAGTACAGAACAGAAGCGCCAGTGTCAGCAGTGAACAGATCCTCATATGAATTACGGAACACCAGTTAGTGAGTCCGTAAATTTACTCAATCTGTGCATATGTCAGGGCATATAGACTCTCAGTTAACATTTGAACCCCATTTTCGGTACAAATTGTAATCATCCTTTAACAAAACAAAGCTTTCCTTTGGACAAAGCGTACTCATAATAATGAGATAAAGGCTCTACTTTTAGATTAGCGTCATAATGTCAGGGTATTACCGGCAGATGATCATCTTAGCTGAAACGAAATGAATAAAAGGACAGTCAGAATAATCGAAATAATTGTCTATGCCATAATCGTAGGACTGATTCTGTTTCTTGTAGCAAAGATGTGATTTTTCTGTTTCACTTACCCCCTTAAACTTTGAACCTTGAACTGCACGCCACGTACCGCGAACCGTTCCTTTCCCGCTAATGACAAATCCATGCAACTTTGTTTCTGTATAATTGCTATAATTGTGTTATTAAGAAACTGTAACACTACCTGACTCTGACAGCCAAAATGGCCGTTTTTGTAACCGCAAACCACGGTCTGCGCTTTGAGCCTTGCGTCCTGTGTCTTGATTTTTGAATTATTAATTTAATTATTTAAAAACTACCTGGCATGAAACATATATCAAATAAACAGACGCGTATTTATTTAATTTTCAGTCATGTGTAGTTCCCCGCTTGAGCAGGGTAGGCATCCGACCTTTAAAAAAATTATATACGTGTAAAAAAAACACTGTTTTTATCAATCATGGTTTTTATGGCCACCGCGGTCATTGCACAGGAAGTATCCAAAACCGACCCCTATCATCAAAAAACCGGAGGGTTTGGCTACCTGATCGGTGAAGATCGGGATTGTTCTGTCTGGTGGGCGGAAGCAGCCTATAAGGTATTGAGGGACACCCATGTGCCGAAGAATAAAGATGGTAAAATAAAAATGTGGTCGGCAAAAAACGAATTTGAATCGTTTATTCTGGTTGTTAAACCGGTGGCAAGGATGGAGAATTTCCGGATTAGCTTTCCATACCTGAAAGACGGCGAGGGCAACAAACTCAACTGGGTCGCCCGGTCGCTTGAAGAAAACCACGACTACCAGGTCTGCGTTGAGAATTACAACGCGGAGAAAAAACTGATCGTGTTCGGCAACCGTTCAGAACGTTTTAAAGGGCAGCAGGAATGGGAATGCCATGAACTGGATCTCGGCCAAACGGACAGCGAAACCAAATTCATAAAAATCAGGCTGTTTCCGGCATTCAGGTCTCCTGCCGGCGAAAAGACCGGAACGGTCTGGTTCGACGACCTGCAACTTCTGAGTGCCGGTTCAGGAAAAAATGAATGGCCCGCCGGCAATTTCGAGATCAACCTTGACGATATTGACATTAAGATGGACTTCACCGACTTCAACGAGGCCGGGAAAAGGTATTTTGATGAATTTGGCTTTACAGGCTACAACCTGAGACTGAAAGGGCTGGGTGGCGGAACATTCGTCAGCCGGAACGCGGGGGTGTTCGCCGGCTTCAATCAGGGAACCGATGCCTACAACCGACTGATGCAACGCTACCTCGCGCAAATCCAGGATAACCTGGAAAAATTCGGCTGGCTGGGAAAAGAGTACATTTACTGGTTCGACGAACCCAACCTGGTGGACTATCCCTTCGTCAGGGAAACGAACGAGCGCATCAAACGATATGCACCGAAACTGACGACCTTCCTCACGGAGCATATAACAGGACAGGATATGTCGGATGTGACTGATATCAGTTGCACGATATGGGACAAACTGGACCACGAGAAAAGCCGAAAAATGCACGAACGTGGACAGGAATACTGGTCCTATATCTGCACGGTTCCCAAATCTCCCTGGATCACATCATTCATCGACCACGATGCCGTCAACCTCCGCGTGTGGCTGTGGGGGTCCTACAAACACAAGCTGAAGGGAATACTGATCTGGGCGATCAATTACTGGAATTCCAACGCGGCTTCCCCGGTCGGTTACCTGCAGAATCCCTGGGAAAATCCGATGTCATACCGGTCTGCCTATCAGGTACCGCTTGGAATTCAACACCACTGGGGCAACGGCGACGGGCGCTTTTTCTATCCTCTGAACAGAGATCCGAACAACGATTCAAAGACCTACGTCGGTTACCCGGTGCCTTCATTCCGACTGGAGCTTCTTCGCGATGGACTGTAAGATTACGAATATTTTATAATGCTCGAAAATCTTGTGAACGGCAAAAAAGGGAAAAAGAACATAAGAGTGGAAGAGGCAAGAAAATTACTCGAAATACCCGAGTACATATATGCCGACGAAAAGACCTATTCAAAAAATCCCATTGATATTCTTGAACACCGAAAGAAGCTGGCTGAATCTATTTTATTGATACAAAAAGAGATTCGGTAAAACACCCTGTGCTCTGTGCTCTGTGCCCTGTGCCCTGCGCTTTTCTTTTTCCCCCTTCCCCCCTTCCCCCCTTCTCCCCTTCTCTTCGTCTCTTAGTCCCTGCGTATTACGCATTCCCAAAATAATTTCCACTTTACTGTCACACTTCACCATTTCGATTCGTATATATGTTGTACGATAAAGCTTCACTCAGCCGGTTTATTCTCACATTGAAGGCTTCATAGGATGGCTACAAAAAACATAGAATGTATGATACAATACCCGATACTTCACCCAACCACTAACTCCGCTTGCAGACTTGGTTTACAAGTGGAAAGAGAATATATAAACCGCGCTTATTAACTATAAAAATGAATAATCATGAAAACGAAAATGGTTTTATTAGCGATGATTGCCTTTTTTTTAGTGCACGGAATAGGATGTAAAAAAGAGTTGAATATAGAATTTGTAGATGTTTCTGTTCCCGGTAAGAAATGCGATATGCCTGACAATTATTCTTTGGTCTATAAAAAAGAATTTGAAAATATCCTTTTATTTGATTTATCTGAAATTTCGGAAAAAGAAATCCAAAATAGATTGTTTAGAAAAGATAATGCAATAGAATATTTAATTTATGATTCTTCTGTTTCGGAAGATATATTAGTTTCCTATAGAAAAGTTTCACAGGAAGTAAATGCCGGTATATATGGTGGAATTTGTAATTTCCCAAACGATGTAAAATTATGGAATATACCGGCAACAGGTATGTATGTTAATTTTACTGCTGAATTTTTTTATAGTGAATGGCGTCTAGGGCCTTCTGCACCAGTCTATTATTTCATTGCTTTAACATCTCTGAAAATTCAACAACTATGAAAACACTAATTTAAGTTTCGCAAGTGTATTTAGGCCGCTTGCTTGAGTTCAAGATTATCAAGATTTATAAAATGCTTAAAAGTTTCACTCCGGTTGATGAGGGTATCCATGAATCTTTCATCGTCAATCATGAATGCCTCAGCTATGATCATGACGACAATTGACTTATTAAAAGACAATTGAAATTTCATATGGATTATTTATAATGCCCAAACCCAACAAACTACCTTATATGTTGTTGTAGATCATATGTCTATGATGATTTTCAGGATTTGTAATTTCCACGATTTTGCAAAAGAATGAGACGTATCCGATAAAGGACAAAAAGTGTACATTGAGGGTATTACTTATGAATCTTGTGAAGAACACGGAGGACATGCAACAGTAAGTAATTTTGATTGTGTATTAACAACATTAATAAAAAGATAAGTGTGAAGATTACAGTCTTGCGGTCCTTTCTAATGCGGCACACCGTCTATAATACATCGCCTATAATACATTATACATTGTCGTGCAGGTCGTGCAAGTCTTGCGGTCTTGCGGTCTTGCGGTCTTGCGGTCTCTTCCTATGTATTTAGCTGTCAGAAATGTGGCCCGGGATATGTTATAACATTGTTATAACGGAACAGTACGCGGTTAAAAGTGAAAAGTTGAAAGTAAAGCGTTTAGCGTCTTGCACAAGACAGTGCTCCACACCCTGTGCCCTGTGGCATTAACAAATTGCTATTTACTCTTTAGTATTCCTTGGTTTTGGACAATTTCATTTGTTGAATAAGAACACTTTCTTGTTGAAAAGTTTTGCTGATTCAAAAAAAAGGCTTTTCTTTGATAAAGTTTAGTTCTAACTAAACATCATGAACAAATATACGTTAACCCAAATAGAAGCTATTGAAGGAAAACAAATCTTTTATAAGCTTGAAATAAATGGGTATTGTCAATTTGATGAATACGAAAGCAAAATTGGCACAAATGCACGGTACATGGATGAACTTTTCTCAATCTATGGTACCATGGAGGATGTTGCTAATAATAAATTAGTTCCGAAGGAGAAGTTCAAAGATATCACTTTAAGCAGCAAGGATCCGATAAAAGAGTATGAATTCAAGTCAAAGCATTTACGAGTATATGCTATCAAATGTGACGACGGAAAGATTATAATACTAGGTGGTACAAAAAACAAGCAAAAAAGAGAAATATAAAGATTCAGATCTATTAAGAAAAACTACATAGCAAGCCGAGATTATGAAAAGAGAAACCCTTATAAAAAGTAAAGGATATAACGTTACGAAAATTCAAAACGAGCTATTCCGCCTTGTCGAAGAATACTTGAAGGAGAATAACAAAAACAGATCCCAGTTTGCCAAAGAACTAAAGGTAACAAAGGGATATGTGTCACAAGTATTAAATGGCAACTTTGATTTCAAATTATCAAAATTAGTTGAACTCTCTTTGGCAATTGGCAGAATACCCGAAATACAGTTTGTCAAATTTGACGAATTATCCAAAAAAGAAATGCACTCACAAAACTTCAAAGTAATTCATCTGAATGAAAGAAGGTTTGAGAATCAACCAACTGAGGTTGATCCCAAAAAAATTCTATATAATGAATTAGGATCCAGTAATTTCATCTATAAAATTGCTGAATAATGGTTGAGAAACAATTAAAATTCGAGCATCCATTTAGAATCTATGAGATTAAGACCAATTCTTTTTCTGTCAAAGATTTAAAAAGTGAAGAAGCTGAATCATTTTCAGCAAAAGATTTAACTTTCAAAACCAGACCTAGTTTTGGTTTTGATGAAGAACTTAGGGTAATAAAGGTTAGCTTAAACATATCTTACTCCTACAAAGAAGAGGACTATTTAAGAATTGATGTAGATACTATTTTTGAAATTGCAGAAGTTGAGAACCTACCGCTACAAGACAAAAATCTATTAGCTACATTGCTTGGAATTGCATTTTCGACAACCAGAGGTATAATACTTACTATGACAGTAGGTAACTTTATGAATAAATTCTATTTACCGATAATTAATCCTTCAGAAATTATAGAGGATAGTTTTAAATAAAATTCTCTGCAAAACGGACTCACTCAACAATCCATTCGTAAATACCCGTGGAGAATTCCTTGTTAAGCTTAACTCTCAATCTAAGGGCCGATGTTTTAACCGGTTCAAATTCAACACTGTCAAAGTTGTCCTTTGTTACAGTGTAACCCGACTTGTCCTTAACCGGCTTCCATGTGCCTCCTGCAAGGTACTGCAGTTCCCAGGCATCCGGAATCCGGCAGCCGCCGTCAGGCCGGTCGTCGAACCAGTAAACCTGCGATTTTGAAACGGTTTCAGCTTTTTCAAAATCATACTGAACATAAACCCACTGATCCTTATCGGGCCACCAGTGATAATATGTCACGGAACGGTCGTTTGAATTTGAAGGCAGGTACTGATCATTAAGGGCGGAAAGGGCTCTTGACGGCTTGTTGCCGCTCACCCTGCTACTGAAGGCAATGGTCGGAGCCGGCAAGGGCTTAGAGCTTTCAGGGCTCAACGGGAGCCATACCATCATCTGACCCGGCCCCCTGTTGTTCCATAGTGCATATGGAATAAGCGTCACAGGCTGTTTTTCCATTGTCTGCACTTTGGAGTCGAGTGTCTTGTATGTCTGATATCCTGAAGCCTTAATTACTTTCGTTCCGTTCAAAAGCTCTTTTTCAAACCCGGAAGTAAATCCATCCTGCGTGTCGATCACCAGGTTAAGAACCCTGCCATCAGCATTGTCGGGCCATTCGGCGCAATAGATAATCGGACCGCTCTGAACGGCTATTTTGCCTGCATCATCCTTTATACGCTCATCCGCAACGACAGTCCTGACAGGCATAGGAAACACGAGACTGATCCTGTCTCCCTTTTTCCATTTCCTTTTAATCACTGCATATCCGTTCACCAGCTCAGGAACCACTGTTTCACCGTTTACCGAAATGCTGTATTGCTCGCTGTTTTCATCAGCAAATCTGTAAAGCCCTCCCGGGATGGCTTCATTCCTGGCCCATCCCGGAATACGCACAAGGACTGAAAAGGTCGCGGGTGTTTCGGGATCCACCGACAGCTCCACATTGCCGTCCCATGGGAAATTCGCCTTCTGCGATACTTTAAGCTTGTTTTTACCAAGGGCAATATCAGCATCATTTGAAACATAAAGGCTGACATATAGTTCCTTATCTGTTACTCCATAGATATAGCCGGGAATGGCCGGGATAAACCTTGCCACATTTGAAGGGCAGCAGGCGCATCCGAACCATGCCTGGCGCTCATGCTGGCCATCGGGCTGTGGTTCGTGTTCGGGTACACGTTGCCGTGGCAGGTGGTCATGACGCGCGATTCAGATGTTTTCGTGCCACTGGAAACCCGGATTTCCATTGCCCGTGCTGCGGTCGCGCAAGTGTTTTTGTCATTTCATGCCGACGCCATTGCCGAGGGCGAGGCGGTCGGAGCCACGATCTACACCCTTGCCGAGGATGCCAGCGACGAGGCATCTGCCACCCTTGCAGAGCGCCATGACCGAGATGACCTGTTGGCCGGAGTTGATCTGTCGCAAGCCGATGATCTTGTGGCCACCGTCTTGATGGATATGGCGCGCACCGAAACCACGCCGCGCACCCATCGGCTTGCCAAGGCATTCGTCAGCGCCATTCAAGGCGCAAAACTGAAGATGCACCGGCATCCTCAGCAAGAAGCCAGCTTTTCGGTCTTAAAGTCGCCCGACATTCCCTCGGTGCTGGTCGAATTGGGCTTCCTGTCTTCAGCGCGTGATCTGGCCCGATTGAATGCCCCCGAATGGCGCGCAAAAATGGCGGTGGCGCTGCGCGATGGGCTGCTGGCCGGGTGGGGGCTGGCGCTGTTGGCGCTGTGGCTGGTGGCGCGGGCGTTGGACGGACGGACACTGCCGGTCGGGCGGCTTGTAGCGCTGGCCACGGT
>ERZ1026796.601-NODE-601-length-27928-cov-3.272868_pt1 | contig 27928 bp, 26 predicted proteins | sample MGYA00520874_ERZ1026796 | MGnify/ENA primary metagenome ERZ1026796 (study PRJEB33270, sample SAMEA104284474) | anaerobic digester metagenome | biome: Anaerobic digester microbiome; feature: mesophilic sludge digester; material: Anaerobic digester biomass | place...
CCGGCCGCAGCAGTCCGTGAGTGCCGCGCGGGCTAAGCGCGCTGTCGCGAGGAGATCATAATCCTCCCGTCGTCTCATCCAGCGCCGCGGCGGATGCCGGATGCGGCCGCAACGGCGCGCGGTGTTCGAGGCCCGGCGCCCGTTCCTCCGCGGCTGGGGCCCAGTTCACAACTCGAAGTTGACGGCCGTGCCGACCCAATGCCTCCCTGTCCACGGGCCCCCGGCGCCGTTTCGCTCGACGCTCCGCATGTAGTAGCAGTCGACCGTGAACTGTTTGAAGAGTCGGAATGAGAGGCCGCCGTAGGTCTTGTTTTCATTGTAGGCGATCCCGTCGGTCAGGTCGAAGTAGAACGCGTTGCCGGCGTACGGCGAAATCGAGATCTTCTCCCCCTTGTACACCGGGTACGACACCTTCGGGTAAAAACGGTATTTCCATGTGTTCTCATGATCCGCGTGCCGGCGGATGCGCAGATCCAGGCGGTTCTGGAGAGCGAACGACATGGCGCCGAGCAGCGAATCCCCGCCGCCGAGGTCTTCCAGCTTGAACTTCGGCGTGAGCAGCTGCCTCAAGCGGTGCTCCGTGCGAAACTCGCCGGGCTCCCCCTCCTGGATGTTCCCGTAGCGCACTCCCGCCGCCAGGTGCCTGCCCAGGTGGAAATCCGGGCCGGCGTAGAAGCCGTAGCGGTAGAATTCGTCCATGTCATCCCGCCATCTGGTGTGCATGCTCGCGTTCAGGTCCAGGCGATCCTTGAATACGGGAATCCTGAATGAATACTCATTCCGCATCCCCCAGTCGTCCGCGCCGAACGCGGACGTAACGCCCACGCCGATCGCGACTCCGGCGAGAATCGCCTTGCCCATCCTTTGCGCCTTAATTCCGCACTTACGGAATCCGAATGCCGGCCGTAGGAACATATCCTAGTAAGACTATAGATTCGATAATGAATATAGTCGGCAAGATCTTCCTTGTCAACAGCGATCTTTCAGTGAAATCACGATGTCGCGGATGCTGATTTGCGTAATATGCTATTACAACGCCTGTTAGGAATTACTTTCTCTGAAATTGAGTGAAAGAGAAAGTGGAATGGGGGGATCCATCTCGAAGCCCTCGTCCCCAAGGTGTCAACCCGTGCGGGTGGGAAAGCTGGGTTCCGGCGGCCCCTCATGGTCATGCTGTAAAACGGCGGCCCATACAGGTAGGGGAGGTGGGTGTACGGGTATGCTACGGCCCGCATCAATTGGTCCATGCAGGCAGGGGATACGGCAATCGCACGGGCGACGGAATTCCAGGATCCTGCCGCTCAAGCGGGAGGAGGAAGATAAAGAAGCCGCGCAAAATGTAAGAGAACAACGGGTTGAAACAACACACGGCCTGCCCCGGGGAAAACCTACTTTTTGTCTGGGGCAATTCGTCTTATGATGACTGAGGATTCCGGGGTTGGCCACTTCCTGCGGGCCTTTTCGGGAGACGACACCTCTTTTCCATGGGGCTTGTCGCTGGCATGAACCCTCAGATAGGATTCAGCCGCGGGGATCATGTTGGCGATGATTGCCGCGTCATAGAAATTCAACTCCGGCTTTGCATTGCCGACATGCTTTAAAAACAGCCGGTAATTGAGAATCGCAAGTTCCACTTCCTCTTTATGCGCATATATTTTCGAGGCCAGTAGCCAGTATGCGTCCGCAAAAGCCCCATCCGACTTGATGGCTTTCTTCAGCAACTTCTCCCCCTCGTCAAGATCCCTGTTATCGCGATCTTTAGAGTAGTAATACCGGACTTGCGTTATCCGGTAACTCCCATCGGGCAACTTGACGGGGGGCACGTACTGCTCTTCGCTGAAAACGTCGTAATATGCTTTGATTTTGACGTAGGCGACTTTGTAGCACGCCTCCGGATTGTCGGGCTCCAAGGCCATGGCCTGTTCCAGCATCTCAATCGCTTTCTTCCTGTCCGCCTTGTCGGATTGTGTCTTGTACATGAACCATCCCCACTTCAAGAATAGGGCGACCTCGTCTTTCTTGAGCAGTTCGTCGGCGTGGGAAAAGCACTTCCTCGCAAGAGTGAAATTTTCCTTCCCCCGTGTCCCCCCGACGGAATACCGTTCCTCCTCTTTCCGGAATCCCTCCTCCGCGTATGACTGCGCCATCAATACGGATTCCTTTACGCTTTGGATGGCATCAATCCCCTCCAGCACGGCCTTGCTGGGTTCGGCGATTACTTCCGACTCGACGATCTTGCCGGTTATAAAGTCGTCCAATTCCTCGCCGCGAAGAATGCCCGCTTCATGAAAGAAGCTGGCGGCCGCTATCATTACGGCCTTTTTATACATCTCTCTCATTGCGTTTCTCCTCATGTATGCCAACGCGGACTGAAGGCAATCCGTTCATTCAATTTTGTACGCCTACTTGCCACTCCCAGTAGAGGAGTTCCTTTATCTCCCAGGGCACCTCGTCACAACTGCCGCCGCACATTTGGACTCTTACCACCCCGCGCTTGACCTTCAACTTGGCGCGACAGAATACCGCGCGGCATACGCCGGGCGGAACATTCTTGAGCGTCATCGACCAGCCGGTCCCGCTTGTATGCGTTATGCTTCCACTGTAACTGATCGATGCTGTCACCACGCTGAGGGGGACGCTGCCGCCCACGGTAATCGAATTGTTATAGGAGGTGGACTCTGTTGCGGAGAATGTTATGTCGCCCCCGTCCGGGAAGGGGCTGCACACTACGTCCGACACCCTGTCGTATGCATCGTACTCTTCCGATTCGCTGCCCGACGAAACCGAATGCATTGGGTTCACTTCGACAGCCGTTTCGGCAGCGGCTCTTTGGCCGTTCGCGTCCGTCGCCGTGACTCTCACCGTGCAGCTTCCCAGGACGTTGGGATGAAGTGTTACAAGCGCGGCTCCGTTACCGCCGATGGGCGCGCCCGCTTCCCACTCATAGGTGTACGGCTCCACACCTCCCTCCGCATGCGCCGATGCATTGATAAAACAATCCAGTGCAGTCTTATCTTGGACGGAAATAGATACGGATAAAGGCGCCGGCTCGGGGGTCGGCCGGGAGTGGCACTCTGAAATGCAGGAAAGATACGCCTGCTCGGCGGCGTCAAGTTCGTCCTGAAAATATGAAGGGACGAAAGGAAGAATGTCAGCATCGTCTTTCATCTTCCAATATGCATCCAGGGCATCCTGGCATTTCCCGCATTCCTCGGGGGCCTTGCGGGGAAGTTCGTCGCCGTCCTGTCCATACGCGGACGCCGAGTCAAACAGACGATCTCTCGGCGGAAACGTGATGTTGCGCGGCGAAATCAAGCCAAGAACCAGCCCGATACCGGCACTTGCAACCCATATCTTCCTACGCACCAGCGCCTCCGAACAAAACGGCCATTCACAGCACTTGTCCCTGCAGGGGCGATTCCGAAAACCTCTTTTTGCGGAAAAGAGGCCGCCCTTCCGAACAGCCGTGTCGGCAACCTGACCGTTACGTGGCGCATTTCGTGTGCCGTTTGAAAGAAAGAATCGCGCTGCTGCGGTATTCCGCTACTGCTTGCGGCAGCCGGGATTATGCTCACCAGCATGTGGCTTTGCGGAAGATGGGCGCGGGCGGCGGATGGCAACCCAGGTTGACTGTGTAAACCGGCGGTGACATTGAAAGCGCGCCGACCCTCGTTTCACGACCAGGCCTGTACTATTGCCCAGGACCTGTAAGCATCAGGGACACGGCGGGGGTCTGTTGAACGGCAGCGCCAGAGCGATTGATCGGTCGGGGGGCGTTTTTGAGGGCAATGGAATGGCGGTTGAAGAGAGAGAGGGGATCAGCGGTGCCGGCGGGGATTATTCATGCGCGGCCTGGCGGTAAAGGGCAAGGATCCGAGCCTGGAGGTTCTTCCATGGGGCAGCCGGGGCGGGACGGAAGAGATCGTGTGCGGGCAGGGGTCTCACACTGGAGCCATTCTCCCGGAAGACCGCTAGCCGTGCAGGTACATGAACACCTTCTCCGGCGTCAGCGGGAGAGACGGTAGCGGCCTGTCCGCGCGCGCGGCGCGCAGCGCGTGCAGGACGGCGAAGTAGGCGCCAAGGCCGTGGATGAACGGCGGCTCCCCGACCGCCTTGGAGTTGCAGACCGCGAACGGATTGTCGGAGTTCGGCAGCAGCGTGACCGAGAAGTGGGGCGGGACGAACTTGATGTCCGGCACCTTGTAGGCGTTCACCTTCGTGAGCAGCCTGCCGTCGGTGGCGTAGCGGAGCTGCTCTATCGTGGACCAGCCGATCCCCTGGATGACCGCCCCCTCCACCTGCCCCCGGTCGATCGCCTCGCTGAGCGACTGCCCGACATCGTGCACGACGTCGATGGAATCGATGACGTAGGTGCCGCGCCGGCAGTCGAGAAGCGCCGAGGTGAGGGACGTGCCGTAGCTGTAATAGGCGAACGGGCGACCCCGCTCGGTCTTCGGGTCGAGGTATAGGCCGGGGGTGGCGTAGAAGGCGTGGCTCGAGAGGTCTATCCTCGCCCACTGGGCGTCGGCGACGAGTCCCTCCCAATAGAGGCCGGTTTCTTCGCCGCGGAGAAGCATGGCGCCGTCGCGCAGCTCGATCTCGCCGGGGGCCGCGTTCCCGAGGCGCTCCGCGGCGAACTTCCGGAGGCGGGCGGCGATCTCCTCGCAGGCGTATTTCGCCGCCATCCCGTTCAGGTCGGCCCCGGTGCTCGCCGAGGTAGGGGAGGCGTTGGGAATGCGGGAGGTATTGGTGGTGTCGACCCGTATCCGCTCCGGCGGGATCCCGAGGGTGCGCGCGGCGATGATCCGGATCTTGGTGTTGACGCCCTGGCCCATTTCCACCGCCCCGGTGCTCACCGACACGCTGCCGTCGACATAGACGTTGACCAGCGCGCTCGCCTGGTTGAGCGCGGTCTGGGCGAAGGAGATCCCGAAGCAGACCGGGATCACGGCCAGCCCCCGCTTGCTGTCGTTGTGGGCGCGGTTGTACTCGGCCACCTCCGCGTGTCGCGCGGCGATGTCGACCTTCCGGTCGAGCGTCTCCCAGCACCGGATGGCGCTGGTTTTCTCCAGCCTCATCCCGTACGGCAGGGTGTCGCCGTCCCGCAGCAGGTTCTTCCGTTTGAGAACGGCGGCGTCGAGGCCCATCAACTCGGCCGCGTGCGTCAGCGCCGCCTCGATGGCGAACGTTCCCTGCGGCACCCCGAAGCCGCGGAAGGCGTTGTTGGGCGGGATGTTGGTGCGGCAGCTCACCGCGCTGACCGAGATGTTCGGGATGCGGTAGGAGCCGGAGACGTGGAGAAAGGAGCGGCCCAGCACGGCCAGGGAGATGTCCGCGCACGCCCCGGCGTGCTGGTAGAGGACGACCTCGTACGCGAGGATCTTCCCCTCCGCGTCGAGCCCTATCTTGTAGTCGTACTGGTAGGGGTGGCGCTTGCCGGTGGTCTCGATATCCTCGTTGCGCCCAAGGACGAGTTTCACGGGCCGCTTGAGGATGAACGCCGCCATGGCCGGCGCCACGACCCAGACGGCGGTCGATTCCTTGCCGCCGAACCCGCCGCCGAGCCTGCGGATGACGAACTCCACCTTGTGCTGCGGGATGCCGAGCACCTCCGCGATGTGGCGGTGGAAGGCGCCGGGCGACTGCGAGCTCGCGTAGACCGTTATGGTGTCGAACTCCCCGGGGAGGGCGAGGGCGCGCTGCGTCTCGAAGTAGAAATGCTCCTGTCCGCCGGTGGCGTGCGAACCCTGGGCGACGCAGGCGCAGCGGGCGAAGGCCGCGGCCGTGTCGCCGACGGCCAGGACGCGCCGGGAACCGTGGATCATCCCCCGGGAGGCCGCCTCGCGCGGGTCGAAGACGGCCTCGAGCTCCTCGAACTCGGCCGTCACGAGGCGCGCAGCGCGGAGCGCCTCCCGCCTGGTCCCCGCCACGACGAGCGCGATCGGCTGGCCGATGTATTCGACGGAGTCGACGGCGAGGAGCGGATGGTCCTTCAGCACGTGCCCGACCTCGTTGATGCCTGGGATGTCCCGGTGGGTGTAGACCGCGGCGACGCCGGGCGCGGCGGCGGCCGCGCTGGTGTCGAGCGAGAGGATCCTTCCGCGGGGGACGGGGGAGGTGAAGAGCGCCGCGTGGAGGCAGCCCGGCGGCGTCGGCATGTCGTCGACAAAGAGGGAGGCGCCGCGAACGTGCATCGTCATGTCCGTGTTCTTCACCGCCGCACCTCCCCCCCCGCCAACACGGCGAAATGGGCCCGCACGAGCTGCCGCAGCAGCAGCCTCTTGTACTCCGCGGCGCCGCGGATGTCGTCGATCGGCGCGGCGGCCTCGTCCGCGGCCCGCACGACGGCCTCCGCGGTGTCGGCGTCGGCCCTACGTCCGAGAAACCGGTCCAGCCCCGGGATGAGCAGCGGGACAGGGGCCACCCCCCCCGCGGAGATCCTGAGGCCGACGATGGCGCCGTCGGGGGCGGTCTCCAGCCGCATCGCCGTGTTGACCGCGGCGATGTCGAGCGTGACGCGGTTCGATACCTTTTCGAAATTGAACAGGGCCCCGTCCAGGAAGGGGATCAGGATCTCGCTCACGATCTCGCCGCAGGCGAGGTCTGTCTCCTTGTAGCCGAGATAGAACCCGGAGAGCGGCGTCTCGCGCCGCGCGCCGCCGGGGCCCTCGATTACGAGGCGGGCGCCGAGGGCGAGGAGCATGATCGTCACGTCGCCGATCGGCGACGCGTTGACGATATTCCCGGCCAGCGTCGCCCTGTTCCGCAGGATGGCGGAGGAGTGAAGTAGGAGGTCCTTCTCCATCGATGGGAAGAACCGCCGCGTCTCCGGCGAGGTCCTGAACTCCTCGATCGTCACCCCGCCGCCGACCCGGAGCGACCCGTTGCCCGCGCGGATCGCGGCAAGGTCGCCCCTGCGGGAGAGGAAGGAGAGGCGCGCCTCCCGCACTTCCTCGGGCCGCTGCACGAGGAGGTCCGTGCCCCCCGCCACGAGCACCGTCCCGCTTCCCGGGCGCTCCCACGCCGGAACCGGATCGGCGCCCCCGTCGTCGAGCGCCTGGAGGCGGGCGGGGATGGAGAGGAAATAGCGCGGCAGGACGCCGGCGTCCACCAGGAAGGCCACGCGATCGCCCGCCCCCGCCCACTTCGCGCGCATCTCGTCGCAGAGGGCGCGCGCCGCGGCGCGGATGGAGACGTAGCCGGTGCAGCGGCAGATGTTGCCGTCGAGGGCGTCAAGCGCGCCCTCGTACGAGAAGTCCGCGCTCGTCAGGCAGAATCCCGTGAGCGAGAGAACGATCCCCGGGGTGCAGAAGCCGCACTGCGAGGCGCTGTGTTCGACGATGAGCCGCTGCACGGCGGTGAGGCCGGGCCCGCTCAACCCCTCAACAGTCACGACGTGGCGGCCTGCCGCGTCGCCGAGCGGAAGCAGGCATGATGCGCAGGCCCTGTAGCCGACGCCGCCCGGGCCGGGCGTCCCCACGAGGACCGTGCAGGCGCCGCACTCCCCTTCGCGGCACGCCTCCTTGGTGCCGGTCAGGCCGCGCTCGTCCCGGATGAAATCCAGGAGCGCCTCGCCTGGGGGGGCGCCCGTCCGTATGAGCGTATCGTTGAGGATGAAGCTCAGCACGTCTTCTCCTTACCCTGACGCGGCGCCCGCCCACCGAGGCGCCGCCGGCGCGCTTCGACGCCCGCCGCGCGCGGGAAATATTATACGATATTTCGCCGGGACCGTCCGCATTTCTCCCCCTCCGAAATGCCGGGCGCGAAATGGATTGAAGGCGAGCGCGGCGCCGGGTAAAATACGACGCGGTGAAGCGGGTTGCCGGCGGTCCCGGGGGGTTCTCCGGGGCGCGCCGGCGGGAGGAATACGCGATTCACGCAGCCGCCGCAAGATCAGTCGGGAGCGATGCCGCGGGAGAAATGCTGGCGGAGTGCTGGCGCTGATGGTGTAGTTCGACGCTACGACCGATGTACCGACCGTACCGGCGGCGCCCGAGGACGAAGCCGGCATATTGGTTGTGATGACCGGCGCCGTCGCAGCAGTGACCGTGATCCGCAGATTTTGCGTAACCGTGTAGGAGGGTACACCGGAGGTCGTCGCACCCATCGTGAAATCGAATTGTCCCGAAGTAGTCGGTGTAAAGGTCACCAGCCCAGAGCCATTGTTGACACTGATCCAAGACGGCAACTGACCACCCGCCGAAGGCACCAGCGTGCTGCTGGCCCTCTGCCTGGCCGTGGCCGCCTGGGGCGGGCTGCGCCTGGCCGGCGGCCTCCGCGGGGCGCTGCTGCCCCTGAACGGCGGGCAGGTGGCGGCCATCGCGCTCCTGGCAGCCGTCAAGCAGCCGCTGCCCGCGGGCCTGCTGGGCCTGCTGCTCCTGGGGCAGATCGCCCTGCAACCCTCCCTGGGCGAGGCCGAGCCGGCCATCGTCGCGCGCCGCACCTGGCCGTGGCTGATGGCCGCCATGCTCGTGGCGGCCCTGGCCGTGCCGTGAACCCCGTCTGGTTTCTGGTGGGCGGCGGCACCGCCGGGCTCGCCCTCCTCGTCTACTGGCAGATGATCGTTGCCGAGGGCACCTACCTGGGGCCGCGGGTGGTCGCCTGGACCTACGACCTGGTGGCCAGCCGCTACGACGACATCAAGCAGTTCAACCCCCGGGACGAGAGCTGGTTCGTGGCCGGGCCGCTGCTGCGGGCCCTGGACGGCGTCGAGCGACCCCTGGTCCTGGACGTGGCGACGGGCACGGGGCGCCTGCCCCTGGCCCTGCTGCGGGAGCACCTGGCGGCGCGGGGCGGGCGCATCGCCGGGCTGGACCTGTCGCCGGGCATGCTGCGCCGGGCGCGGGCCAAGCTGCGCCTCCACGGCGACGCGGTGCGCCTCATCCGCCACGACGCCAGCCGGCTGCCCTTCGAGGATGCGACCTTTGACGCCGTCACCTGCCTGGAGTCGCTGGAGTTCATGCCCCGGCCCCAGGCAGTGCTCCGCGAGATGGTGCGCGTCCTGGCGCCGGGGGGCGTCCTGCTGGTCACCAACCGGGTGGGCACCGAGGCACGGTTCCTGCCCGGGCGGGCCCTGGCGCGGCCCCACTTCCAGGCACTGATGGAGGCGCTGCCCCTGCGCGAGGTCGAGGTCCGCCCCTGGCAGGCCAGCTATGACCTGTCGACGGCCCGCAAGGAGGGGGCGGCGCGCCCGCCGGGCAGTGGCGTCCGGGACCCCCTCTTGCTCTTGCTCTGCCCGGCCTGTGGCGGCCGCCTGGCGCGGGCCGGGACCGGCCTGGCCTGCCCGGGCTGCACCCGCCACTACGCGTTGGACGACGGAATTGCGGACCTGGTGATCGCCAGGGAGCGAATTGGAACATGAAGATCGGGATCATCGCTGATACACACATTCCGGAGCTTTCCCCCGTCCTGCCCGCACGCATCGCCGAGGCGTTTCGCGGGCTGGACATCATCCTGCACGCGGGCGACGTCTGCGAGCTGGCCGTCCTGCAAGAGTTCCAGGAGACCTATACCCTGACCTTTGCCGTCCACGGCGAGGGCGATAGCGAGGCGGTGCGGGCCTACCTGGACGAGAAGCGGGTGGTGCGCTTTGGCGAGCGGCGCGTGGGCATGATCCACGGACACCAGGCCGGCGCGCGGTCCCGGGGCGGCCTGCGGCGCCTCCTGGGCGGTCCGGCCCCGTCGCTGCCCGAGTACCTCCTGGCCCAGTTTCGCGATGAAGACGTCCACGCCATCGTCTTCGGGCACACCCACCGGCCCTACGTGCGCATGCACGGTGGGGTGCTGCTCTTTAACCCGGGGGCCGCCTTGCCCGGCCCCGACCGCCAGCCCACGGTGGGTATCCTGGACGTGGGCCAGCGGAACATCACCGGCAAGATCGTTCCCCTCTGATGGCGCCGCCCGGCACGTGCCGGGCCTGCGGACGTTTTGTAGGCCCCGAGACGAGGTGCCCGTACTGCGGTGCGGGCGGGCGAATGGCCCTGCGGTCCCTGCGCTGGGCCGGCGTGGCGCTGGCCGCCGCGGGGGTGGCCGTGCTCCTGATCCTGGCGGGCAGCAGCCGCGTGCCCGTGGCGCGCATCGGCGACCTGGAGCCGGCCATGAACTGGGCCTACGTGCGGGTGGAGGGCACCGTTTCCCGGCAGCCGGCCGTCGATCCGGAGAGCGGCGCCCTGAAGCTCTGGCTGCGCGACGAGACGGGCGAGATCCTGGCCATGGCCTACCGCGCCGAGGCCGAGGCGCTGCGGGCCGCGGGCCGGGTGCCGGTCATGGGCGACGGGCTGTCCCTGGAGGGCACGCTGCGGGTGCGGGAAGAGTTCTGCACCCTGACCATTAACCTTCCCGATGCGGTCGAGGTCCGGCCGGCGGAACCGGCGGCCGCGACCATCGACGAGGTGCACGCCGGGCTCGCCGCCCTCGCCGGGCAAAAGGTGCGGCTGCGGGGTGTCGTGCGCGGGCTGCGGAGCCCCTACGCGGGCCTGCAGCTCCTCAGCCTGCGCGACGAGACGGCCGCCATCGAAGTGGTGCTGCCTGCGGCCGGCGAAGCGGTGCTACCTGCGGCCGGCGAAGCGGTGCTGCCTGCGGCCGGCGAAGCGGTGCTGCATGCGGCCCCCGAAGCGGGGGCGCTGCTCCCGCGGCTGGTGCCCGGGCAGGTGCTGGAGGTGGTCGGCGCCGTCGACTCTTACGGCGGGATCGCCCAGGTTTCGGTGGGGCGCTGGAGCGACCTGGCCCTGCTAGAAGGCGACGTGACCATTGCCCCGCCGCGCCGCGCCGGCGATCTGTCGGCCGGCGACGTGGGACGCTGGGCTCGACTGCAAGGCGAGATTGCCGAGGCGCGGCCCTTTTCGGCCGGCCTCAAGCTGGCCCTGGACGACGGCACGGGCCGGGTGACGGTCCTGCTCTGGGACGACCTGCTGCGCTCGCTGGCCGAAGCCGGGGACCTGGCCGCGGGCGCCACCCTGGCCGTGCAGGGGCAGGTGACCGAGTACCGGGGCGAGCTGGAGATCGAGCCCGAGCTTGGTTCCGATCTGCTCCTGTTGCTGCCCCCCGCCCCCCGGGAGGTGCCCGCCCGCGCCGCCGGCGAGCTTTCGGCCGGGGACCTGGGCCAGGTGGTGCGCGTCGAGGGCGTCCTTCGCTCGCTGCGGCCCTTCTCGGCGGGCAGGAAGGGCCTGCTGGACGACGGCACGGGCACGGTGACGCTCCTCCTGTGGCAGGACGTGTGCGACGGGCTGCCGGACCTGGACGAGCTGCAGCCCGGCGCCCGGCTGCGGGTCGAGGGCGAGGTGGCCGAGTACGGAGGCGAGCTGGAGATCGTGCCCCTGGGCCCGGCCGGCGTGGCCGTCACCGGCCGGGTGGCGCTGGAGGTTCCCCGGGTGGCCCTGGGCCAGATCCAGGCCGAGGACGCCGGCCAGATGGTCCAGGTCTCGGGCCGCGTGGAGGCCGTGAGCGCCTTCTCCCGCGGCGCCAGGGCGATCCTGGACGACGGCACGGGCCAGATCGTCCTGCTCCTGTGGCAGGAGGTGCTCGAGGGCCTGGAGGGCGGCGAGGCGCCGGCCGTGGGCGCCGGGGTCACGGTGCGAGGCGAGGTGGCCGAGTACGGAGGCGAGCTGGAGATCGTGCCTCCGTCGGCCGATGCCGTGCAGGTCGAGGCGCCGCCCGCCAGCCCGACGCCCGCGCCGGCACAGCCTGCCACCCCTACCGCGGGCTCTCCGCCGGCCCCGGAGCCGCCGACGCCCACGCCCACGCCCGCCGTGACGAGCACGCCCACCAGCCCGCCGCCCACCCCACCCCCCGCGCGGACCATCGGCTCCCTGGGAAGCGCCGACGTGGGCAGCGACGTGACCCTGGCCCGGGCGGGCATTGCCGAGGTCATCTATTTCTCCAGGGGCGTCCAGTACCGGCTCACCGATGGCACGGGCACCATCGTCCTGCTCCTGTGGCAGAACGTGCTGGAGGAGGTTCCGGATCGGCTGGATCTCTATCCCGGCAGCCAGGTGTGGGTCCGCGGCCGGGTGCAGGAATACGAGGGCGCCCTGGAGATCGTGCCGCGGGACGGCGCCGGCGTGGGCCTGGTGGCCCCCGGCGACCGGCAGCCCGTGGAGGAACGCTCCCTGGGCAGCATCACCCCCTCCGACGAGGGGCGCGTCTTGGCCGTGGCCGGCACGGTGACGCGGGCCGAAAGCCACGGCTGGCTGCGGCTGTGGATCGAGGACGGCACGGGCGAGATGCTCATCTACCTGCCCGAGCGGCTGATCCCCCATCTGCCGGGGGGCCTGGGCCCGGGGGTGCGGCTGGCGGTCACCGGCGAGGTGGACGTCTACCAGGGCACGCTGGAGATCATTCCCCTGGCCGGCGCCGACGTGGCGGTGCGCTGATGCCCGGCCTGGATCTCCTCGGCCTGGCGGGGGCAGCGGTGGCGGGCACGCTGGCCGCCGCCCTCCTGGCGTGCGTCCCGGGGCTGCACGTCTACAGCGCGGCAGGGTTGGCCGTGGCCCTGGCGGCCCGGGCGCCCGGCGCCCTGCCCGAGGACCTGCTGGCCATGTTCCTGCTGGGCATGACCGTCGGCTATGCCGTCGTCAACACCGTGCCGGCCATCTTTGGCGGCGCGCCCGACGAGAGCACGCTCTTTGTGGTCCTGCCCGGGCAGCGCTATCTCCTCCAGGGCCAGGGGATGGAGGCCGCGGCCGTGACGGGCGCCGGCAGCCTGGGTGCCCTCCTGGCCCTGCTGCTGGCCGCGCCGCTCCTGCCCCGCACCCTGCCCACCCTGCGGGCCATCGTGGCGCCCCACCTGCACTGGATCCTCGCGGCCGTGGCCCTGTACATGATCCTCAGCGAGTGGCCCAAGGGCTTTGACCGCGAGAAGAGCCGCGCCGGACGCCTGGCAGGCGGCTGGCGCTCGCCCGGCGCCGGGCTGTTGACCTTTCTCCTGTCGGGGCTCCTGGGCATGGCCCTCTTTTACGGCGGCCTGGTGCCGCCCGAGGCCGGCTTTCAGAACCTCTTTCCGGCCTTCACGGGCCTGTTTGCCATCCCCTGGGTGGCGACCAACCTCGTCTCCCGCGTGCCGGTGCCCCGGCAGGAGGCCGCGGCGACCCTGGACCTGTCGCCGGGGCTGCTGGCCAGGGGCGTGTTCGCCGGGACCCTGGGTGGATTCTTTGCCGCCTTCTTTCCGGCAGTGACCGGCGGCATTGGCGGGCTGCTGGCCGGCCAGGCCACGGCCCAGCGCGACGACCGCCTCTTTCTCGTGAGCCAGGGCGCCTGCAAGGTGGTCTATTACGCAGGCGCCTATCTGCTCCTGTTCGTGCCCGGCCTGCATCTCAGCCGCGGTGGCATGTCGTCCATGCTGGGCATCCTCTACACGCCGCGCACGCCGGCCCTGTACTGGGCGGCGGTGGGGTCCACGGTGCTGTGTGGGGCGCTGGCCTTTGGCCTGCTCCTCGTCTTGAGCCGGGGCGCTGCCTGGCTGGTGGCCCGGGTCGACTACCGGCGGATCTCGGCGGCCGTCCTCGTCCTGCTGGTGGCCCTCGTCCTGGCCGTCACCGGGCCCGGCGGGCTGCTGGTGGCGGCCGTGGCCACGGCCATCGGCCTCGTTCCCCTGCTTTTTGGCTCCCGCCGGAGCAATTGCCTGGGTGTCCTTCTCGTGCCTCTGACGTTGCAGCTTGCCGGGCTCGGTCCGACGGTTGCCGGGTGGCTGGGGCTGGCGTGAGGGCTGCGGGAAGGTCCGCCGCATCACGCCCTTCTCTCGCGCTGCCCGGCCTGGGGTGCGCGGTAGGAGTTCGCTGCAGCTTGCCGGCACCTATGTTAGAAATTCTGGAATGGCTGCTCCTGAAACTGACATGCCGGTGCGTTGCACGTGCCGTTCGTGCGACGCACCTGATCTGGATCCCAGGACCGGTTTCTAAGCAGTGGGCGGCTTGCCTTTGCGCCCGAGGACGTGGAGCCCTAGGGACTGGACCATACACCATGCCTTCTTTGCCCGTGCTGGCTTCACGGATGCCGCTCAGTCTGAGGGCCAGGAACACAAGGTAACGTCAAAGCTCTCCGGCCGAAGTAGGAGTGCGGTCCATTCAACCGGACAATCCCTTGCTGCTGCGGTTGCCCTGTTTACCGGCTTGACATCGTGCAGCCTTTCGCCTATCATGAGCACAGTCGCCGTCGAGGAGGGGCACCATGGAGACAGACATCCTGTCGGAACTTCATGCGGAGCTGGGCAGGGGAAGCCCTGCCAGGCTCGGGTTCACCAGAAAAGCCTTTCAGCTGCTGCCCGAACTGGACAACCCCAGGATTCTGGACCTGGGTTGCGGCCAGGGGGGACCGACGCTGGAGTTGGCCAGGCTCAGTGGCGGCCAGGTCACCGCCCTGGACATCGATCAGGCTGCCATCGACAAGCTGGCCAGGCGGGCCGGCGAAGAAGGACTATCAAACCGGGTGCAGGCCGTTCGCGGCTCCATGTCTGACCTGGCCTTCTCGTGGGAGAGCTTTGACGTCATCTGGTCCGAGGGTTCCATGTGGGTCCTCGGTTTCGAGAGGGCGCTTGCCGAGTGGCAAAGGTTCATCCGCCCGCATGGCTTTCTGGTGGTGCACGAAATGGCCTGGCTCCGGCCCGATCCTCCGTCGGAGATCAGGAACTGCTGGCAGTTGGTGTATCCAGGGATAAGGACCGCATCGGAATACGTCGAACGGGTCCCGGAGCACGGCTACCACCTCATTGGTCAATTTGCGTTGCCGGAAGATTTCTGGTGGGCCGACTACTATGTTCCCATGCTGGCCCGCCTGGGCGACCTCCGGAAAAAGTACGCCGGGGATCAGGCTGCGCAAAAGGTCCTTGACAAGGAACAGCAGGCGGCAGATCTTTACGAGAAGTATGTGAAATGGTATGGGTCCATGTTCCTGGTCATGCAGAGGGCTGAACCGTGACCGGGCAAGCTCCGGCCGGGCGCAGGGTGCTGTCAAGGGCATGATCGCGCACGTGATGCCCTTCCAACGCCCCCACGAACGTTTACAAACAACACAACACACATAACACTCATGGGCAGTCCCGCGGGTACCCCTGGCTGCCCCATTGTTCTCGGGTTCCCAGAAAAACCAACCCCGTCTCGCGCGTGCAGGTGCCCCGGCAGGACGCCGCGGCGACCCTGGGCCTACGCCCTCCGACGATAGCGCACGACCGGCATCTCCAATCCATCCGCCCGCCGTTCCACCTTGCTCGCCCCGTCCGCCCGAAAGCCCGCAGCCTCGTAAAATGCAATCGCCCCTTGATTCCCTTTCAGAACCCACACGGTGATCTCTTCAAACCCATCTTCTCGCAGGCACTCTGCTGCTTCGCCCATCAGGGCAGCTCCATGGCCCTGCCGCCATTGTTCGGGATGAACATAGATCACATACACCTCGCCCACTCGCGCCTGGACGGCATCCTCATCCTGGCTGCTTCCACAGGCCACGAACCCCACGATGTGACCCTCTTGTTCGGCGACCAGGATGTGCCCCGCAGTTCTGGAGATGCGTTCCAGCCAGTGTTTCTCTCCAACGTCGATCGAAAGGCGATCCAGGGCGTCATCGGGCAAAAGGCCGCGGTATGCAGCCTGCCACGCCGTAACGTGGACTATGGCTATACCTTTCGCGTCCGGCAATCCTGCTCTGCGGATTGACATCCATCCTCCAACGCAAAGGTTTCAAGCTGTTTGATGCCAACATGATGCACCGGTAGGCCGCAACGGTCAACAGAGGAATCAGAGCGATGGGCCGGATCGGGACCCTCCAACTTCCCAATGCGGCCAAGGGCCAACCTGATTTACGGTGCAGGCCCAACCCCGTCCACATTATGCACCTGGAATCCGTTCCTGTCAAGCGGATCAGTCTGCGCAAGGACTCGGGCTGCTTTGCTTCAAAGCGGGATCGAGTGGGACTTGTACCTTCTGCGCGGCAGTGGTACAATTGGTGTTGATGCACGGCGACACAAGCACCTGCCCGATGTTGCCCTTACCAGGCTGCCGGCGGCATGTACTTGGTTCGGGTGGCTGTGACGCGGCATCCAGGGCTTTCCGTGGAGGGAAGATGAGTATGAGCACAGGCATTCTCGGTTCTTCTATGGATCCCGCTGATCCGGCTCGTGCCGTCAGGGTGCTGATCGTCGATGACCACGCCGTGGTGCGACAGGGGCTGCGAACCTTTCTGGAGCTGCAGAGCGATCCGCCGGCGCTGCCCATCAAAGTCGTGGGAGAAGCCACGAACGGCGTCGAGGCGGTAGACCTTGCTTGCCGCCTCCAGCCCGACGTGGTCCTGCTGGACCTGGTCATGCCCGGGATGGATGGCATCGAGGCCACTCCCCGGATCGTCGAAGGCAGCCCCCATTCGCGCGTCATCATCCTGACCAGCTTTGGCGAGGAGGACCGGGTGGTCCCCGCCATCCGCGCCGGCGCCCAGGGATACCTGCTGAAAGACATCGCACCGGCAGAGTTGGTCCAGGCTGTTCGCGCCGTCCACCAGGGAAAGGTCCAGTTGCACCCCGAGGCCGCCCGCAGGCTAATGTCGGCTGTCGCTGCCAGGGAGGCATCGCCGGCCGGCCAGCCAGCGGCGCCCCTGGAGGAGCTGACCGGGCGCGAGCTTGAGGTGCTGCGTCTCATCGCCGAAGGGCTCAACAACCGCGAGATTGCCGAGAGATTGGTCATCAGCGACAAGACGGTCAAGACCCACGTCAGCAGCATCCTGGGCAAGCTGCACCTGGAAGACCGCACCCGGGCGGCCATCTATGCCCTGCGCCATGGCCTGGCGCCGGATGGAGACTGATGCATGCTGTTGGCATCTACCTGATCTACGCGGCGGTGGTCGTGCGCGGCGTGGTGCGCCTGGGAGACATGCGGCACCCCATCCAGGTCGTGGTCTTGCTGGCGCTCTATGGGCTGCTGCTCGTCGTCGAAACCTGGACGGCACCGTGGCGCTCCGCCCGGTCCGCGAATCCACAGAGAACCGGCCAGGCAGCCGGGCTGCCCATCTCCCGGCGATGGGTGCTGGCTGCCTGCCTGCTGGTGCAGTCTTGCCTGGTGATCGGACTGCTGCTCAACCGGGAGGTTCAGGACTTTTACGCCTTGTTGTTCTTCCCCCTCGGCCTGCAAGCGGTCCTGTATTTCGGAAGGCGTGTCGGGTTTCTGTACATCGCCGCCCTCACCCTGGCGATGACCGGCCCATTGGTCGCCTCGCAGGAGGGTTGGGCTTTTGGGCTGGCGATGGTGCTCAACTACGGGGGTTTGTGCTTCCTCCTTGGCGGCTATGCCCACCAGGTCAGGATAGCCGAAATGGCGCGCGGCCACACCCTGCGCACGCTCGGGGAATTGCAGGTCGCTCACCGCCGGCTCCAGGCCCATGCCTCGCAAAGGGAAGACCTGGCAGCCGAACAGGAGCGCAGCCGCCTGGCGCGTGACCTGCACGACTCGGTCACCCAGACCGTCTTTGGCATGACCCTGACGGTGCAAAGCGCCCGCCTGCTGCTGGAAAGGGACAAAAGCCGTGTGGCGGACCAGCTTGGGCGGCTGGAGGAGCTGGCGGCCAGTGTGATGGGCGACATCCAGACCCTGATCTCCCAGCTACGGCCCCCCGCGGCCGACCACCTGGCAGCGGAAGGGCTGCCGGCTGCCCTGCACCGGCTGGCGGCCGAGCGGCTTGGGCGCGATGGGCTGCAGGTAACCGTCAAAGTGACAGGCGAACGGGCTCTATCCGAACCGACGGCGGCCGCTCTATACCAGATCACGCAAGAGGCGCTTACCAACGTCGCAAAGCACGCGGGGACGCGGCAGGCGACCGTTCGCCTGGTCCTGGCCGGCGAAGCGCCCTTCCTCGAGATCGAGGACGGCGGCCTGGGCTTTGATCCGCGGTCGGCCTTGAGCCGGCCCGGCCATCTCGGCCTGGTCGGCATGGCCGAACGGGCGCGCGAGCTGGGCTGGAGCCTGTCCATCGATTCGCATCCCGCCTGTGGCACCCGCATTCGAGTTGCCGAACGCCCGCCGGAGGCAGTGACGTGAGCCGGATACCCACGGGTCGCCTGGCTCATCGGGCGCACACGTACCGGGGGGCCTACCTGGTCGGGTTCCTTTTGATCGGCGTGGCCGTCTTGCGGGCCGCCATCTCTTACCTGGGCCAGCCACCACTGACGGCTGCCATCCTGCTCCTGGCAGCCTATGGCCTGCTCTACAGCACCGAGCCGCTGCTTTCCTCTCGTTTCCACAGGTACCGTTTCCTGTACTTTCCTGCGCAGCTTGCCCTGCTCCTGGTCGTGACCAACCTGCGCCCGTTTCTGGACAACACCAGCTCCCTCTACATCCCCCTCGGCGTGCAGGCACTGCACGCCTTTCCGCGCCGGGCGGCCATTGCCTGGCTGATCTTTCTGGCCGTGCTGCTCAGCGTTACCCTGGTCGTCGGGATGACGTGGGCGGAGGGGATCGGACTCAGCCTGGTCATGATGGCCGGCGGCACCTTTCTGATATCCTACGATCTGCTCTACGCCCGCACGCAAGCCGACCAGGCCGAGAGCCAGGCCCTGCTGGCCGACCTGCAGCAAGCCCACCTGGAGCTGAAGGTGCATGCAATCCAGGCCGGGGAGCTGGCCGCGGCGCGCGAGCGGAACCGCCTGGCACGGGAGCTGCACGACTCGGTCAGCCAGATGATCTTTGCCATTACCCTCACCAGCCAGTCGGCCCGCCTGCTCCTGGAGCGCGATCCGGCTCGCGTCCCCGAGCAGGTCGACCGCCTGGAAGAGATGACCGAAAGCGCCCTCGGACAATTGCGTTCGCTGATCGCCCAGTTGCGCCCACCCCAGAATCCATAGTTGTCCTCCGGTCGTACGACCGGAGACGGAGTGCCCCCACCGCCAGTCGGAAAGAGGAATCCGCCTGCCCGCCCCTCCAGGTCCCATCCGGCGCGCATCGGGCGCCGGATGGGATTCTTGTATAGTGTGGACGTGGCTACGGGGAGGTGTGGTGCAATGGCCGAAGTGAGCGATGACCGGGCAAGGGCGGAGGCGCTGACCAGGCGGCGGGTCCTGATCGTCGACGACAACGTGCGGGTACGCCAGGAACTGCGCACCCTGCTGCCGCTGGCCGGCGACGTTGAGATCGTGGGGGAGGCAGCGAACGGCCGGGAAGCGATCCGGCTGGCCCGGGCTCTCCGGCCGGAGGTCGTATTGATCGACCTGGAAATGCCGGTCCTGGACGGCTACGAGGCGGCGCGGCAGATCAAGATCGTCTCTCCCGCCTGCCGGGTGGTCGCCCTGACGGTGCACGGTTACGAAGCAGCACGACAGAAGGCCGGCCGATGCGGTGTGGATGCCTTCCTGGTCAAGGGGACTGACGTCGAGAGCCTGATGAAGGCCATCCTGGGGCGATACCGCCCCTTGCCAAGTTCGTGCTGGCGACAGCGGCTTCGGTCCCGGCGACTTATTTGATCGCCGGCCTGATGGGGAAGGGGCTGCGGGCGATACCCGGCATAAAGGCCGCGGCCCGCGGGCAAGCCGTGCCGGCCAGCCGCTGATGCACTTTGAGGAGGAGGAAAATGAACGCTGGCGAAAGCCTCCCTCAGGCCCGCGGTCTAGTCCCGCAGCTCGTCGCGCATGCGCTCGTATTCCTCGCGGGTCAGCTCGCCGCGGGCATAGCGCTCCCGCAGGATGCGCAGCGCCTCGTCCTCGCCACCGCCAGCGGCCGGGCCGGCGCTGCTCCGCCGGCTGAACCACACCAGGGCGGCGATGGCCCCGCCGATGAGGATCACAAAGAGAACCACTGAGAGTAGCACCAGCAGCAATTCAAGGAGTCCAAATGCGGACATGGTCGTAGCAGTCTCCTTTCCACGCGGATCGTCGCCCCCGGCCGGCTGGCGCCCAGGGCGCACTGTTCAGCATACCACCGGCGCCGGGTCCCGTCTGTAAAGTGGGACACAGCCGGCCCCGGCGGGGACACAGAGGGAAGAGCGTGCCCGCTCCCCCGGCCGGGGGAGCGGGCACGGTTTCGAACGGTTAGTGTAGCGGGGTGACGATCACGTCGTCAAAGCTCACAGTCTTGCTCTTGTAGGTCTTGAAGCCGATGGTGCCCTCCAGGAAGGGCTCCTTTTCGTCGGTGTAGTCCATCACCAGCTCATTGTCAAAGTAGATCTTGATGTTGTTGCCCCGCACCTCCACGGCCAGCGTGTACCAGGTGTAGCGCTTGAAGCTCTTGTTCAGCTCGACCTGGCGGAGCCCGTGAGGGTTGTTAAAGTCGTACAGGTTCTGGGTGTTGACGCACGCCAGGTCCCAGCAGTCGGTGAGCGTCTGGAGCTGCGACAGGCGGACGAACATCGTGTCCTCCGTGGGCTTGCCGCCGACGATGACATAGTAGCCCGTCACCCAGCCGGCGGTGTCCTCTTTGCCCACGTCCTTGTACTGGCCGCGCACCCACAGGCCGACGGGGTAGCCGCCATTCTCGATGATCTTGACCTCCCCGTCCTTCTCGTTCACGCCGCCGCGGAGGAGCATCTTGGTCTCGACGCGATAGTCAGTCCACTGCTCGGCGCCGGGCCCCAGGTACATCAGCAGCGCGTCTTCCGCCACCTTCTTGCCACCCAGCCAGCAGTCCTGCGTGGCGGCGCCGCTGCTGCCCACGCCGTCGCTCGCCTCCCAGCGCCACTGGTCCTCTTCCAGCCGCCAGTAGTTCATGAAGCGCGTCCAGCGGCTCAGCCGGGCGGAGGGATCGTCAAAGTTCTCTTCCAGGAGGATGCCCGGTTCGGCGACAAAGGTCGCGCCCGCTGGTTGCAGGGGCACCCCCAGCTGGCTGGCAGCCACCGCCACCTGGTTGGTGTGCTCGCCAACCGGCACGTTGGCCACGACGCGATAGACGACGTCCAGGCGCTCGCCGGGGGACATCGGCCAGTTTCCACTCCAGACGATGGTGCCCGTCGTGCCGGCCGGGTTAACGGCCACCTCGCTGCCCGCCGCCATGCCCGCAAAGGTCACGCCCGCCGGCAGCGTGTCGCTGATGGTTTGCAGCGTGCCCGCTGTGTCACCCTCGTTGACGACGGTCACGGTATAGACGAGCTCGGCGTCGATGTTCGCCTCCACCAACTGCGGGCTGACGCTCTTGGTCACCGACAGCCACCCGTAGGCAAAGTCGTGGTACGCCAGCGGCATGTAGAGGGTGTGGGTCTTGCCCGCCACGTCAACGCACGCCTCGGCGGGTGCCGGTGCCGGCCCCTCGGTGCCGATGGCGACGCCGTTGCAGGCCTGGTAGGCGTCAAAACTGCCCGCCGTCCGCACCTGGTACAGCAGCGTCAGCTCCGACCCGGACGGAACGGTAAAGGGCCCCGTCCACGTCAGCGTGTCGTCCGCCACCTGGGGCGGCGTGACGACGTCGCTGGCGGCCAGCATCCCGGCGAAAGAGAGTGAAGCGTCCAGGGTGTCGGTGATGGCCTCCACCGTGGCGCTCACCGCCCCGCTGTTGGACACGGTGACGGTATAGGTCACCACGTCGCCGGCGGTCACTTCCACCGGCGAAGCGACTTTTTCCAGGGCCAGATCGGCCTGGGCCACGTCCTCGGGAGCGAGGGCGTGGATAGGGGCCAGGCTGCTGGACAGCAGCAGCAGCGAGGCCAGGAGCAAGATGGACAGCGCGATCCAGGCAAGCCACTGCCTGGAGTCTTTTGCACATTCGGTCATTGTTCGCTTTCTCCTCATGGTCAGATTTTCGAGCCGGCAAAGCGCGGCGCGCGCCGGGCGGCGCGTGGGCCTGGTTTCACCGGCGCCTGGAGCCGGGCAGCTCCGATTCGATTGGCAGCGAGGGGAGAGCAGAGGGCAAGAGGGATCAAGGCGCAACGGGGTGATTCAAAGCGAGCATTCCTTTCACTCCTTTCTTTTGCCGCCGCATGGCTCTGGCTCACCCCCGGTCCACCCCTGGCCGGATGGGGCCACTGCGAGCTGTGCTGCGGCACCCTTTGCCTGCGGGCCAGGCAAAAGTAGGGGGCATTATACCATAGGTAGCGGCAACGCAAAAATTGGACAGCCCCCGGCGTTTTGCTCATTTGGCCCACCTATGCTATACTTTTTCGGCGAAATCCACGGCCATCGACCGCACTGGGGAGGAAGAGGCAATGTCTCATCCATTTGAAGTTGGCAAGACCTATCGAAATCGCAACGGGGAGTATGTCGTCGAGGCTATTGATGGCACCAAGATGAGAATCAAATACGTCAACGGAGGCACCCTCGCGACGGACGTCAGCATCCAGGCTCGAATCTGGGAAAACATCCAGTTCGAGAGGCAGATGGCCCGGGCCGAGGAGCGGCGCCGCCAGGCCGAAGAGGCCCGGACGGTGGCCCGCCAGCGCGCCGGCCAGTCGGCACAGCAGGCTCGCTCCCGGCCGGCTTTCGAAGGTTTCAAGGCAGAGGACTTTGAGGACAAACAGCGAGGTGTCGCCTGGGCCGGCCGGCGGGAGCTGGGCCGGGCGCTGGCCTTCGAGCTGAGCCGCCGATCCAAGGCCAACTTCGATCACTGGATCGTGCCCTACCAGTCCGAGATCCACGTGGCCCGCAAGGATCGCTACGACGGCGAGAACCGGGAGCTGAACGCCGCCTTCTTCGTCACGACCAGCGAGGACGGCGTCTCCTACGGCTTTCACGTCGGGCGGCCGGGGGGCAAGGTAAAGGATGCCTGGGCCTGGTCGGCGTTTGTCTCGGCCATCAGCGACGAGCGGCGGGTGCGCGACGCCATGCGGACCTCTATGGAAGAACACGAGCTGAACCTGGTGGTCTTTGCCATGGAGGTGAGCTACGGGCAGGTGGCGCGCATCACGGCCGACGATGAGGGGTTCCAGTGGCTGCACGAGAGCGCCGACCAGGAGATCTCGCGACACATGAGCGGTGAGGAACTGGCCGAGTACCTTTCCAACGTGGCGCCCAACAAGCGCTGCGACGTCTACCTGGGCCGCCAGATGTCCGGCGAGAAGGCCATGGGCGCCGGGACGGGCGTCGTGGACGAGATTGCCGAGGTCTGCCTGGCATTGCTGCCCGTGTACGACGCGAGCAGTGGGGGATAGCCCCTGCCCGGGATGAAACAACTGCGGGGAACGCCGTTAAAGCGGTTTCTGCGGACGCTGCCGCCGCCACCGTCACCCACCGAGCTGGCCATCGTCTGCCAGAGCGTGGGATACCCCGTCAACGTCGGCTCTATCTTTCGCATCGCCGACGCCCTGAACGCCGCTGAAGTGCTGCTGACGGGCATCACGCCCACGCCACCCAACCCAACCATCGCCAAGGTCGCCAGGGACAAGGAGCAGCGCGTTCCCTGGCGCTACGTGGCCCAGCCCGAGGACGCGCTGCGCGAGCTGCGCGACCGGGGGTTCTGGCTGGCGGCCCTGGAGATCACGGAGAATGCCCGGCCCTATTACCAAGTCGATTATCCGGGCCGCGTGGCCCTGGTGCTGGGCAACGAGGATCACGGCGTGACCCGCTCTTGCCTGGCGCTGTGCCACACCGCTCTGTACGTGCCCATGTACGGCAAGGGCAAATCGCTGAACGTGCACGTCTCCCTGGCGGTCGTGGGTTACCACCTTTTGCATCGTCGTGCGTAGAGGATAGGGGGCAGCCATGGCCCCTATCGGTTGGCGTTCGCAGACGTTGAGCAGGTGGCGAGGAGCTATCGGGGATAAGAGGTGAGCAGGTGAGCGAGATGTTTGACAAATTACGGGAAGGGGCCGAGCAGGTCATTTCCGAGGTGGATAAGGGCGGCCAGATCCAGTCGGCCATCAGCGGCTTGCGGCAGCGCATGGCCGAAGCCGACCGCCGGCGCAAGATCAATACCGTCAAGGGGCAGATTCAGGACCTACAGGCCAAGGAGGCCCAGGCCATCAACTCGTTGAGCGCCCAGGTGCTGGCCCTCTTTGAGGCCGGGACGCTGACCCAGCCGGAGCTGGTGAGCCTGTGCCGCGGCGTGAACGATATCCGCGAGCAGATCGAAGCGCGAGAGGCCGAGCTGGCCAAGTTGGAACCGGCCCCGGCGCCCGTGCCCGAGCCCCAGCCCGGGGCGCGATGTCCCAATTGCAGCGCGCCGGTGGTGCCCGGCGCGGCCTTTTGCCAGACGTGCGGCACGCGCCTGGCGCCCCAACAGCCGCCGGCGCCGGTCCTCTACTGCGTGCACTGCGGCGCCCAACTGCGGCCGGGGGCCAAATTCTGCCCAAAGTGCGGCCAGACCGTGCCGGCCGGCGAGGCGGGCCAGTAACCTCCTCCAGGCCCGGATGGCATTCAGGGTATTACTCAGGGTATGAAAGGTATCGCCCACTTTGCCGTGGGGGTGGCGGCGGCCACCTTCTTCCCCGAGGTGGTGGCTGCCGCCGGCCATGAGCTGGCCTTTGGCCCCCTGGTGGGCGGCCTGGCGGGGCTCCTGCCCGACACCCTGGATTTCAAGTTCTCCCGCTTCCTCCAGCGGCGCGACGTCGAGATCGATCCCGTGCTGACCCCGGAACCGGCGGCCCTGGCCGATGCCCTGGCCGCGGCCGTGGGCACGGCCGCCGGGAGCCGGCGCGCCGTGCACCTCCACTTTCACACCGAACGGCTGGGCAGCGACCTGTGGCGCCGTTGGACCCTGGCCTTTGACCCCGAGCGCGGCGAGGTGGCCGTCCGGCCCGGCCCGGCGGTGACCACCGGCCAGATGCCCCTGCCCGGCACGCAGGACCCCGGGGCGGAGGCCGGCCGGGCGCGCCTGCCAGCGCCCATCCTCTACGACTACGAGGACGAGATCCAGGTGGATATCCTGTCGGGGCCGTCGCTGGCCCTGGCGCCCGACGGCGACGCCGTGCGGGTGACGTTCTTGCCCTGGCACCGCGCCTGGAGCCACTCGCTGCTGGCCGTGCTGCTGCTGGGGATCGGTGGCTGGCTCCTGGCGCCGGCCTATGGCGCCGCGGCGGCCGCGGCCGCCCTGGCCCACGTGGCCCTCGATCAACTGGGCTACATGGGCAGCAACCTGGCCTTTCCCCTGACCAGGCACAGGACGCGGGGCCTGCGTCTCTTTCACTCGGGCGACGCCCTGCCCAACCTCCTGGCCGTGTGGCTCAGCGGGGCCATCGTCCTGTTCAACCTCGATCGTTTCTCCGGCGAGCCGCTGCTGCCCGCCGTGCCCTACCTGCTGCTGGCCGTCGCGCTGCCTTGCCTGGCCTGCGCCGGCCTGGCGCTCCGGACGAGGAGGCGGCGGGCGTCCGCCTGACGCCCCGACCCTGTCCCCACCACATCCCGCCAGTGCAAACGCGCTTGTCTCTGAAGGCAGTTGGCGCTGAATGGACAGGGGCGGGCATGTTGTGTTATAATGACGGCCGGGAGGTGATCGATGAAACGTGCCCGGACGTTTTCCGACGAGCAGTTGGCTCGGGCAAGGGAGGTGTGCCGCGGCGAGCCCCGCATCGCGGCCCTTTATGCCGTACCCCTCGGCGAGCAGGGCGATTACCACCTGGCGGCCCTGTTTTCGGCGACTCTTCCCTGGCCGGAACGGCTGGACCTGGAGATGGCCATGGCCAGGGCGTTGGGGCTGGACTCGACCGAGCTCATCGATCTGCGACGCATGTCCCTGGTATTTCGCTACAACGTCGTTCGCCACGGGACGGCCCTCTACGTCGGTGAGCCGGACAGGCTGGCCGTCTTTATTGAGCAAACCGTCGCCCGCTACTCGGCCTTTTATCCGCTTCTCGAGGCTCTCTATTGGCGCGTGGAGACGGGGCCGCTGACCGAAGAGCTGATGGAGGCCGAGGCCTGAGGGCCGGAGGCGGGAAGGCAGGATAAGGAGGTTCGTTTGATCGTCGAGATACTGCCCGTGGGCCTGCTCCAGACCAACTGCTACCTGGCCGCCTGCCCCGACACGCTGGAAGCCGTGATCATCGATCCCGGCGGGCACCCCCGGCGCATCCTGGACGCGGTGGAGCGGCAGGGGCTGGCCGTGCGCTACGTGCTCAACACCCACGGGCACTTTGACCATACCGAAGCCAACGCGGCCGTCGTCGAAGCCACGGCCGCACCCCTGGCCGCCCATCCCCTGGAGAAGCCGCTGCTGGCCATGGCCGGCGGTGCGTCCTTCTTCGGGCTGCCGGGCAAGCCGGGGCCGGCTCCCGACCGGGACCTGGTTCCCGGCGAGGAGCTGACCGTCGGCAACCTGACCTTCCAGGTGCTGCACACGCCGGGACACACGCCGGGGCACGTCTCCTTTTACGAAGCGGAACAGGGCGTCATCTTTGACGGCGACGTTCTTTTCTATCGGGGCATCGGCCGCGCCGATCTGCCGGGGGGTAACCCCCACGACCTGATCCGGAGCATCCGCGAGGTGCTCTACACCCTGCCTGACGAGACGGTGGTCTATTCCGGGCACGGCCCGGCCACGACCGTCGGCGAAGAGAAACAGTACAATCCCTTTGTGCGAGGGTGACAGGCCCGCGAGTCATAGCTCACAGCTCATTGAGGAGGGTTCATGAAAGATCCGCGAGAAGCAGTCATTGTCGGCGGCTGTCGGACGGCCATCGGGCGGTTCATGGGCAGCCTCGCAACGACGCCGGCGCCCCAGTTGGGTAGCATCGCAATCCGCGAGGCGGTGCGCCGCGCCGGGATCGACCCGGCCGAGGTCGACGAGACATTTATGGGCTGCGTGGTGCCCAACGGCACCGGCCAGGCTCCGGCCCGGCAGGCAGCCATAGCCGCCGGCATCCCGGCCACTGTCGGCGCCATGACGCTGAACAAGGTGTGCGGCTCGGGGCTCAAGAGCGTGATGCTGGCCGCGGGCCTCATCCGCGCCGGCGACGGCGACCTGTACGTCGCCGGCGGCATGGAGAACATGAGCCTCGCCCCCTATCTGCTGCCCCAGGCACGGGCCGGCTACCGGCTGGGCAACGGCGAGATCGTGGACTCGGTGGTTCACGACGGGCTGTGGAGCAGCTTCACCGGGCAACACATGGGCTGCTCGGCCGAGTTCATCGCGCGCCAGTTCAAGCTCACCCGCCAGGAGCTGGACGAGTACGCGTATCACAGCCACCGCAAGGCCATCGAGGCCATGGACGCCGGCCGCTTCCGGGCCGAGATCGTGCCCGTGGAGCTGCCGCAGCGCAAGGGGCCGCCCATTCACTTCGAGACCGACGAGGCGCCCCGCCGGGACACCACCGTTGAGGCGCTGGCGCGCCTCAAGCCGGCCTTCGATCCCAACGGCATCGTCACGGCCGGCAACTCGCCGGGCATCACCGACGGCGCGGCGGCGCTGGTGGTCACCAGCCGGCAAAAGGCCGAGGAGATGGGGCTCAAGCCTATGGCCCGTATCCTGGGCTACGGCCAGGCAGCGGTGGAGCCCGAGTGGCTCTTTATCGCCCCGGCCCACGCCCTGCGCCGCCTGATGAAGCGCACCGGGCTGCGGCTGGCCGATTTCGATCTCGTGGAGCTGAACGAGGCCTTTGCCGCCCAGGTCCTGGCCGACGGCCGGGAGATGGAGGGCGAGGGCTGGGATTGGGACAAGGTCAACGTCAACGGCGGGGCCATCGCCCTGGGGCACCCCATCGGCTGCTCGGGGGCGAGGGTGCTGGTCACCCTCCTTTACGCCCTCCAGGAGCGGGGGCTCCGGCGAGGGCTGGCCAGCCTGTGCCTGGGCGGGGGCGAGGCCGTGGCCCTGGCCGTGGAGATGGAAGGCTAGGGACGGTCCTGGAGACACACAGGCTGGCAGGCCGGGAATCCACACCGGCCTGCCAGCCTCTGGATGCGACCCGGCCGGACCGCCGCTAGATCAGGTCCCGCAGGTCTGTGCCCGCGCTGCGCAGCCCTTCGGCCACCTGGTCGTAGGCCGGTCGCTGGCGGACCAGGGTCTGCATGGGCTTGCGCTCCTCGTCGGGGCGGTCGGCGGCCAGGACGCCGGGTGCGCTCCGCGCCTGGACCGAGAGCATCGTCTGTGCGAGCACCTCGGCGACCACCAGGCTG
>ERZ1026796.605-NODE-605-length-27797-cov-4.089989_pt1 | contig 27797 bp, 29 predicted proteins | sample MGYA00520874_ERZ1026796 | MGnify/ENA primary metagenome ERZ1026796 (study PRJEB33270, sample SAMEA104284474) | anaerobic digester metagenome | biome: Anaerobic digester microbiome; feature: mesophilic sludge digester; material: Anaerobic digester biomass | place...
TTTCTCAACAGATGAAGCTATTTATAGATATAGTGGTAGAGACTTGTTCTGGCCGCCTAAGGGTATTACCGGAGAGCCAATCCCTGTTACATACGAAGGAATTCCTGTTGCAGAGAAAACAAATCCTTTTGAATATCCTGTTGCTGAGGGAACTTCAAAGGAAAAGAATATTCATTGTCAGATAATTTTTGAAGACGATATTATGCTTGGTTCAACCTATGGATATCAGCATTACTACATTCAAAAATTACAAGCAACTACACAAGTTGAAAATGAGCAGCATATTGTTAATTGCGATACAATGGGTAAGAAAGAATTTTTAAGTAGCGATATTGAAGATATCAAAACTGATTCACTACCTCTTGATGCAGCTCATTGCACATCTGATGATTGTAAAATTTTTACAAACTATATTGATTTGAATAGATGTTCTTATTACAATAAAGACGCAGATATAGATGCTAATGACTGTAAGTACGGCAGCGGACATATATGCTTCTATCAGAAATTTGGTTATTGTCCTTTCAGATTTAAGACTGAAAAACATAACAGAAGAATTAGAACGTTGAGTATTAACAAATCAAATCGTTTCAACATTATTCAGCAGACAAGCAAGGTATTTGAAGTTTACCCACAGTTCTATATTGAACATAAGAGTAATGGTTCAGTTATTAAAGACGAAGACGGAAATTACTTAAAGAAGGTTTTCTATATCACAGAAAAGGGTAGAGAAAACAAACTTGGTTTTAGATATGAAAAGAACTTGAAAGACATTAGTAGAAGTATTGTAAGTGACAAGATTGTAACAAAACTCTATGTACTTGATGTTGATAGTGACCTTTCAAAAACTGGTTTGTGTTCAATCAAAACTGCTGAAGACAACCCTTCAAAGGACAGCTATATTGTTGACCTTAGTTACTATGTTGAAAAAGGAATGCTTGATGCAGACGAGGTAGAACAAGACCTTTATGGTGTTAAACCTACTTCAAGAGTTCTCGTAAAGGATGAAATTCCTGCCGGCTTCTTAAATCAGCTTGGATATTACAATACAAGATATGATGAATTAAGTAACAAGATTATCAATCTTAAAGACGCATCTTATACAGAACTTGAAGCAAATCTTACTGTTAATTATCAAGGTATCATTACTGCACAGGAGCAGATGCTTAAGATTAAGAAACAGCTTGATAAGTACAAGGAAATGTATAAAATGGCAGAGGGCGGTCCTGAAGAGCAGAAAGCATATCAAAACTATTTAGTCAAATTGGCTGAACAGCAATCTATTCTTGCTAAGCTTATTGATTTGACATTCTATACAGACGGTGTTTGTGATGACAACTCAGACATTTGGGATGCTCCATGCTTCAGTCATGATACACCAATAACACCAGATATGACTCCTATGGAGTTCTTTAATCACATTATAGACCTTGAAGAGAGTAAGAAATATTGGATTGATTTACACAATTACACAAAGGGTATCCTTGGTCAGTTCAATAGTGAATACTTACAGATTCAGCAATGGCAGAGAGAGCGTGCAAGTTATCTTAAACTTATCAACCAGATTTCTACTGCTTTCTATAAGAAATATGAGCCTTACTTAAAGGAAGGCACTTGGTCAGATAGTAATTATCTTACTGATAACGCTTATTACTTCGGTGCACTTGATGTCGCGGCAGACGGAGCTATTCCAAAGATTAGCTATAATATTTCTGTTATTGACCTTGCGCCACTTAGTGAAGAGTATGAGGATATTTACGACTTTGATTTAGCTGACGTTACTTATGTTGAAGACATTGGTATGTTTGGTTATGATAAACACACAGGACTTCCAAATAGATTGAAGGTACTTTGCTCTTCAATTTCAGAAGGTCTTGATGACCCAAGTAAGGACACTATTGGTGTTCAGAACTTCACAACCTCATTCCAAGATTTATTCCAGTAGGTTACAGCTTCAGTCCAGTCATTAACATATAATGAGAATATTTATAAACGTTCATCAAACTTTACATCATTGCAGAATATTACAACTTCAAGCCTTCAGGGCGCACTTGATACAAACGACTTGACACTTCTTGATACACAAGAAGATAATATTCAAGTTGACAATACTGGTACAAGTGGTAGTGATATTAACAATCATGCAAATAAATATAAACTTGATGGTCAAGGTTTATACTTCTCTAATGATGGTGGACAGCACTGGAGCGTTGGTGTTGGACCAAGTGGTATCAATGCCGACTATATTAAAGTTGGTACACTTGACGCTGGTAAAATCAGAATTGCAGACGGTTCATATATTTATTTTGCATGGGATAAAGATGGTATCGTAGCATACAGAGACCCACAAGCAATTTCAACAGATGATTCAAACATCAATGACGCGGCAATATTTAACAAATACGGTTTGAGTATTGTATCTGATGGTAACATTAGATTAAGAGCCGGATATTCATTTACTGGCGAGAAAGGTAAAATGTCGAAAGAGGGAGACCTTGGAGACGACATTGGATTCTACCTTTACAATAACAAGGGAGATGTAATCTTCTCAACAACAACTGGTGCAGATAGAGATAGTGCTATTTTGCAGCTTATCGGTGAAATGTTCGTAAGTAACAGTACCGAGGTTGAAAAGTCACAAGGTGATAGTTTCACTTAGAAACTTAATGCTTTTGACAATGGTAGATTTATCTATGCTCCAACGCTTAACTTAATTCAAGGTTTGGCTTCTTCTACCTACGTAGACCCAGACGACCCATCAATTACTTATAAATATTATGAAGCTTCTACTTCTTCATTAACAAATGAAATGATTGCGGCTTATATTATGAATAATGAGTCATTAACTGAATTAACAATTAAGAGAGACGGAACTGATACTATTTACCAAAAAGTAAGCGCAATAACTTCACTACAAACAAATCTTTTCTGCGGCGTAGTAGAGACTTCATTCAATAAGAAGATACAAAATAAAATTGCAGTTGAAGTAAAAAATATGACAACAAATGTAAATACCGTGATTTATTATTTCAATATCTCTGACTTAGACGATGCTAATGCACAAGACTATTTCATGAATTTAACTGGTGCAGATAATGTATCAACAGCACAGCAGATTAGAATTTACAAAGGATACACAAATGTACCTCCAGTAATTTCTGACAGCTATTCATATTTAACTTACGACCACATCTTTGAAAGACGTAATGATTCTTATGTAGATATTTCTCCACTCCACGCTTATGAAGTAGAAGGAGCGTACTATTTAGATAGAAGCCAAGGCGGCGGTGGAACAATTCAGACAAATGCTGAAGTAGGTTTGTATCTTAACAACCCAGTATTACCTAACAGCGAATATCAGCCAACTGGTAATGGTACTGAAAGACTATTTGTTATTTGTTCTCAGCTTAATAATAGCGTTGCTAATATCTTTACCGTACTAAAAGATGGTTCTGCTTATTTCGGTGGAACAATCGTAGGAGAGTCTAATGCTCTAAACGTATCTGATAAGATTACTATTGATTAGCCGCAAATGAAAATTGCAGACGGAAATCTTTACATTAAATTCAGTAAGATTCATGACCCTGATAATACTAACCTTACTCTTGACCAATACATTTCAGACCAAATTATGGCTTCGACTGGTCCTATCTATGAAGCGATTGATGCGGCAGTACAGAGAATGGCTGGACAGATTTCTTCAGCAATTGGAGGAATTTCTCAGTTTAGAGACCACGGTCACAACTTTAATTGGAAAACAACATCAATGCCATTTCCTGCTGGTGGTCATGCTGATTGGCCTGGAGATAGAATCAAAGTTAAAGTAAAAGCTGATGCTACTGGGGCAGAAGAAGATTGGAAATTTTTACATGAACTTTTCGAGATAGGAGGCGTAAGCTGGTCATGATTTATTCAACAGAGAAGTTAAAGGATTTATCAACAATAATTGATAAAATAAAGGAGAAGACTTTTGATATTAACACGCAATATAAATTCATTAAAATATCAAAAGCAATTAAGGAAGAAGAGGACTACGTTAATGAACAGTAGTTCCTCATCCTTAAATAGTATGCCGAACGTGATGATACAGGTAAATTTGTTACCAGAGAGGACGGCGGCTTCAAGATTAGAAAGGAGTGCATACAAGAGTGCGGATTGAAAATTATTGAAATGAATAATAGACAGTTCTCTCTTCCAGACATTTACTTCTCACTTGAAGAACTTGAACCACTTGGACTCACTTTCGGTGAACTTCAACTCCTTGACCCATTCATAAAATAAAAAGAACCCCTCACATTTCTGTGAGGGGTTTTCTTATGCAAACTATATCATAGCATTTCTCTTTCTATCGTTGGCTGCCCAGCGACCAATTAAAACTGCATCGGCTTCATCTTGCGTTACATTAACATCATATAGATTTTTAACAATTAACTAAGCACTCTTTTTCTTGTCTGTTCTTGTTTTACCCTTAACTTCGTTAAAAGCTCTCCATGTGGCAGGCGGCACAATCTTATAAATCTTACCGTTTTCATAACAGTAATTTTTAAGAACGCCTTGTAAATGAGCAAGTTTCTTAAAAGTAACGACCTACTCTCCGCCATCGAAAACCTGTAATTGAATATCTTCAAAAACAACAAGGTCAGGTTTCCACATCTGAATCATGTTTGCAACCCAATGTTTAGTTTTCATAATTCTTTCAGTACTATGAGAACCTTCTGATTCCCAATGACCAAATTTAACAAGTTCTTCATCATCAAAAACAGACCAGCCAGAAGTAATGCTTGCTTGGTCAAATGCTAAAATTCTAAAGCCTTTGCTCTTTGGCGCTGAGTCATTCATCTGATAGTATTTATTACTTTTACAAATTGGACACTGCTTATGGCGGCGCCAGTATTCCATTGTAAAGTAATTCTCATGTCCATTAGGACACACAAAATTCATTTGTGTTTTGAGATTAGTATAAGAGTCAGAAAGTAACTTCCAACCTTCTGACTCTACTTCAGCTTTTATATCTTCGTATTTAAGTTTAGCCACTTAAATCATCCTGCGTTTGCCGCCTTATCTGTACTTCCGAAACCACCTTCGCCGCGAGAAGTAGCTCCGAGCTCTTCTGTTGTTGCAACCTCCTTCCATTTAATCATAGGAGTTGGAGCAATCAACATCTGAGCAACTTTCATTCCCTTTTCAATTACATAAGGAGTATCGCCAGTGTTGCAAATCGGAACTCCGATTTCACCACGATATTCTGTATCAATTGTGCCAGGGGCATTAGGAATTCTTAACTTTGTCTTAACGCTAAGACCTGAACGAGGTCTAATCTGAATTTCATAACCCGCAGGAATTGCAACTGCAATACCAGTCTTAACGATTTTTGTCTCGCCAGGCTGGATAGTAACTTCCTCTACTGCTGAAACATCTGCACCAGCATCTGTTGAATGAGCGTAGGTAGGAAGAACTGCATCGGGATTAAGTTTTACGATTTTAACCTCGACCTGAGTTCTGTTTGAGTCGATAAGCTGTTCATGAATATCAGCAATACTTCCAAACAAAATCTGAATGAACTCTTTCTTATTAGCTGAAAGAGAAGGTTCTGCGCAGATTTCATCAATGAACTTCTGATTCTCTTCTCTTTCTAAAGCAACTGCGCCGGCTGAAAGTTCTGGAATAGAATTCATGATATTACGCTGTTCCTCTTGGAACTTCTCTGACTTAACAAGGTTCTCAAATGTTGGCTTGAATGTCGGCCATGCGGCGTCGAATTCCTTATCCGGTAAGAGAATCAGCTCGATAAAAGTATCGAGCGATTCTTTATTTGGAACCATAGCGAACATCTGCTGAATCTTGTCACTTACTCTCTTTTCATCTTCAGTCATCTGATTCTTCATCTTTATAAATGCCTCCATTTACATCTCCACAAGTTTCATCAACAACACCAAGTTCAATAGCTTTCTTAACGTCGAACCACCAGTCCTTATCCTTCTGTGTTTCGTAAAGCTTTTTATCAATCTTTGTAGTGTTAAGAACAAGATTTCTTAACTGTTTACGCTGATATACATAGAACTTATGGAACTGGTCAACTCTGTCTGAGTTACCTGCCATAGTAGTGCTACCCTCATGGAACAAGAAAGAAGCATTTGGATAAGCCAGCTTCTTATGTCCTGCAATAAGGATGAAGAATCCACCACTATATGCGGCACCAGTTGCAATTGTGTAAACTGGAGATTTTGAATTTCTAATTGCGTCAACAATTTGTAATGTGCTTACTAAGCAACCACCGGGAGTGTTAATATAAACCTGAATTGGTATTCTCTCCTCGACTGGAGTTTCATCGAACTCATCCTCAGCATTCCAAAATTGAATACGTTCAAGAATATACTGAGCCATATCAGGATTGATTTCTGCATCTACATAGAGCTTACGCTCAATGAACTGGTACTTGTCAAGTACATCGTCTGGTGTAAATGCGTTCTCAGGGCTTGTAAATAAATCCATAAAGGTTATATCGTCCTTTTTACCGCCAAGCTGACCGTAAAGGTCTTCCATATCCTTTAAGAAATCTTCCTTTGATTTAATCTTACCCTTGTCATCATAAAGGTTAATTTTGAGTGGTTCTGTCATTTACTTGCCCTCCCTCTTGTCGATTTCTGCTTGTAACTCTTGAATTTCTTTTGCAAGAATTGGAATATTAGGATTGTAAGTAAAAACTTCAATAGTTTCGTTAAGCAGTTCCTCCTGCTTCCTCTTGAGTTCAAACTTTAAATTATCTAATGAGAAATTTGTAAAATCCATATCAATCCCTCCTTTTATACTTTAATTATATCATAGTCACACAAAAAAGTCAAGAACTTCACTTCACAAGATATTCCTCTACTAACTCATTATATGTAATTTTAGTAGGGTCTTGCTGAAGAAGTAAACGGTATGGGAAGTTGATATATTTGTTTGGGTCCCACACGTTCATCTTTATCATATAGTCTTTAAAACTGATTCTACCATAAAGGTTGTTCCAGCGTATCATATGAGTTACAAAGAAGTTTTCGTTGAAGTCTCCTGTAGGATACTTAAATTCAAATTCAATCGGAATGTCGATAACCTTTGAAATAAATATCTGCATGAATAAATCCATAGGACCGCTGTAATCATACTTGATGCCGCGGCAGTTTTTAAACCTTTCAAACGTTTCTTTGTTTAAACCTGAGTGAGCAATAAGTTCTGTCTTTGCACCAAGAGGTTTCTATGCCAGCTTTATGAACGCCTAATCGTCATAGCCCCTGGCTCTAATGGAATGAATAAAATCAATATTATTGTCATAGTGGTTGAACAGGTCCTCCCAGTCTTCCTCTTCAAGGAAGTTTCTATCATTAACATAAGTTATTGCAGCTCCTGCCTTAGCTCCTGCGAAATTTTTCTCTCGCCAGTCAATTAAGCTATTGGCACGAATTGACTTATACAATGCTTTGTTCCTAACTTCATTGGAAAATAAATCATAGGGTTCAAATGATGGAGCGAACTCCATTGTCTCTGGTGAAATACCAGAAGTGCCATAAAAACCAAAACCACAAAATTTTCCTTTATCCTGATTGATGATAAGTTTCTTTGGAATCTCCAATCTCGGATTATCTTTAAAGTAGAAAATCTTATTGTATCTTCCTGTTTTTTCGTAAGACTTCATCATTATAACTTGGTGACCTTCTGATTTAAGTCTTGCGTAAGCCTACATAAGAGGAAGGCTTATTGAGAAAGCCTTCCCGTGATGCAGGTCTATATCATATAAACCGATTGTTGCCATTACTCCTCTACCTCCGCACGTTCTGTTGTAGACTTTGTGATAAATCCTTCATCGTCCATTTCCTCAATCTTTTCAAAGAGTGGAAGAGTTGTACTCTTATACTTCTTAGGTACGAAGTCATCATCGCGGCGAATACCAGTAATGATTAACTTATTACCTCTTGCGAAGAAGCTCTTTTCAATGATTGTCTTTGTTCCATCGGGATTCTTTCTACTAATCTGTCTATCCCACTTAGCATACTGATTCTTCCAAACCTTTACGTTAACAACCTGCATTGTAGGAGTTAAGAGAACTACTGTACTCTTGTTTTTATCCTTATCAATAACAGTTCCGCAAATTCTTGAAATCTCATACATTCTAATTACGCCGCCATCCTTTGTCTGGAATTCATTTGCGATGACTGGCTCTGGGTCAAGGTCCTCAAAGTCTACAATATTATATGCTCTCTTATTGAGATTTGCAAGTTCATGATTGTGGCAATAAGTACCGAGGGCGTCCATATCCCACTTATCAATTGAACCAAGTGCATATTTATCACGAACATCTTCGAAGAGACTTCTGTTAAGAGTGTTAAGGATTTCTTCTTGATTTGCCTTCATCCATGCTCTCACAGGATTCATCGCCTTATCATAAGTATTATCCCAAGTTGACTGCTTAATCAAAGCGTGATTGTCTTCTCCGTCGATTACCATATCTACAAGAACATCTGTATCATAATTCTCCATAAAGAATCTCATTGCAATATGATTGAGGAAGTAGTAGTCACCCTGCTTAAACTTTCTGATATACTTAGTGAAGTTATAAACCTTTGCCTCGAATGAAAGCTCTTCAGGGATAAGTCCCTTATTGAACAACATTGTCATGTTCTGCAATGTGATACGCTTTTTCTTATCTGCAATAAGTTCGAGATAAGAGTTCATTGTGTTCTCTCTGTCTCCATAGATGTTATCAAAGGCACCAGCTTTAATCAATGATACCATCTGTGTCTTATTAACCTTAACCTTGTTCATAAAATCTTCAAGTGAAGCATAAGGACGATTTGCAATAATTTCATAAACAAGATTTGTACCAATTCTGTCAATACCCTTCAAACCATAAATAATTGCGTTCTGTTCTGCATCTGGCTTAAAGATGAGGTCTGACTTATTGATGTCTGGCGGCAAAACATTGATACCAGCTTTCTTAGACTTACCAAGAGCAACACTAATCTTACCATAGTTAACGCTCTTGTTCTTTTTCTTTGTTTGTGTAGGAGTATCATCATCAACTTCTTCTGCGTCTGTATCTACAACTTCTTCTACATCGCTATCTACGTCTTCTGCATCAAGTAAGTCTGCACCACCAGCATTTGTAATCAAACAAGCACAGTTCCAATAAATATCAGAATATGTGGTTGCAAGATAAAGTGTCTGAATTCCAACGAATGAGTACGCAAGAGCATGAGGCTTTGCGAATGAGTAACCCATCTGAGGACCCATTGTTGTTTTCCAAACATATTCGCCAAACTTTTTTGTAGGACAAGCATCAACAAACTTTTCGTGAAGAGCAGGAATCTGGTCCATCTTCTTCTTAGCAACTATCTTTCTTGTTGCGTTAGCTTCAGAAAGACTAAAGTGTGCAATGTTTTCGTCCATACAAATTTCCATCATATCCTCCTGTGATGAAGGAACTCCACAGTTAGGAAGATAATATGGTTCAAGTGTTTTAATCTGCTCTTGTGTAAGACCTGCGTCCCTGGCTTCCATATACCATGCTCTCATATCTTCCTTCAAGCGGCAATATCTGTCAAGAGGTCTTTCCTCACCCGGCTCACCCATAAGTCTCATAAGTGCGTTTGCATTAAGCATATCAGTTGGATTCTGCGGCTTAACCTGCTTTGCAGTTGCAAGACCAACACCAGTACTGAACTGGAATACATCAAGAACCGTACCGTTACTTAATGCGTCCCACAACTTCTGATTCTTAAGGTCAAGAACGTCAGGATGAAGATACTTATTATAAACTTCTCTCAAACTAAGAGAAGGGTCAATCAAGTTATCCTTCTGAAGTAAGTTAACTGCGATTGTAAGTTTATCACAAATTTCAGTAACGAGGAAGTCGTACTTAACGTCACCGAGTTCCTCAGCTTCGTGAAGAGAATACTGAGTTGTCAAGTCACCATTCGGGCTTCTCATAATTGCTCCAGTTTCAAATGGAGAATCATTATAAAGAATAACACCAGATGCGTGCTGTCCTCTCTTATTTACAAGTCCATCAATAGACTCAATAATTTCAAGAAGACCGGGGTACTTATCAAGCTCTGTTACCAGTGCGGTGATAGGTGCTCTTCCCTTTTCCTCATTACCATAAACTGCATCATGAATTGACCACAAGAATCCACGTTCCTGTGGAATAAGTGAACTTAAATACTGAGCTGTATCTGTGTCAATTCCATCGGGGAAAATCTGTGAACGATAACCACGACAAGCTGCGGCAATAGCTGAACGAGTTCCCTCTGTACCATAAGTACAAACCTGAATGACGTTAAGCTCTCCACGTTCCTTACGAAGGGCGGCGAAGACTGCTCCTCTCTTTGAAGGAGTAAGGTCAATATCGATATCAGGGAGCTCCACACGTTCCTCATTAAGGAAACGCCAATATTTAAGTCCCCACTTTAATGGGTCAAGCTGAGTAATACCAAGTAAGTAGTTTGAAAGGAAACATACTGCGGAACCACGTCCAGGACCTACGATTGAACCGCAATCCCAGAACAAGTTAATCATATGCTGGAATGTATTAAAATATTCATACAAACAGTTTCCCAGCTTTTCTCCTACAACCTTGATAACTCTTGCTTCAGTTTCAAGAGCGGTCATATACTCATCTTTTCCAAAGAGTCCTTTTTCAATTAAAGCGTTGAGGCATTCTACTACCCAATACTTCTCTTGAACATTATCACTCTGAATAAGCTGTGTTAAAACTGGACATTCATACTTGTATACCCATTCAGGAGTTACAGGACATTCCTTTGGAGTTACATCAACTCTTGGAATGATTGGCTTTCTGAAAATATCATAAGTACCAATCTTATCATAAATCTCCATTGAGTTTGCACAGAACTCTGCAAATGTCTCTTCGGAGAAAGTCATTTTCAAATTCTCATACGCTTCTTCATTATCCATCATATGAGCGAAAGTGTAGAAACCATCAACCTCACGCTCACCATCCTTAGAGTTAAGATATGCCTTATGAACAGGACGCTCCTTAGATGTAAGATAATGTGCATCAGAACCGATTACCATTTTAACACCATAGTATCTTGCAATACTTATAGCTCTCTCGTTAAATCTAATCTGGTCCTTTGTATCTGCGGCGGCAATTTCAATATAGAAATCTTCACCAAACAGACTTAAATTCCACTTAATGAAAGTATCAATTTCCATCTTCCAAAAGTGAACAGCAGTCTGGTCTTGTGTCTTTTCTGCCTTAATCAATTCTGCAACGAAATGAGGAAGTTCTCCGCCAAGACAAGCAGTTGTTGCAATCAAAGTGTTCGGATACTTTTTAACGATTGCTTCAAGTTCTTTCTTTTCTGTTGGAACTCTCATTAAACCGCGGGAACTAAAACCATTATACCAAGCTGTTGAACTCAGTTCACGAAGTGCTCTGTGTCCATCAGTGTTCTTTGCAATAAGAATGTAGTGCCAATATCTTTCAATATTTGTTCTATCATCTACAAGATAAATCTCATTACCACAAGCACACTTGAAGTCCTCTGGAATCTTACCGGCTTTCTTCAATTCCTTTTCACACTTCAACCATTCAACATGACCTGCAACTGTCTCATGGTCTGTCAATGCGATACCTGACATACCAAGCTCATGAGCCTTAAGAATCATGTCTTTCGGTCTATTGATTGAGTCAATCAATCTGAAGTTAGAAAACATACTGTGAGAATGACCGTCGAATCTTTTGAGTATCTTTAAATCCATAATATACCTCCAATCAACATCGCCGAGTAATCATACAGGGATGTTCATTATTATATATTTCTTACTTTCTATAATAATTATATCATAAATTACAAAAAAAGTCAAGACTTTTTAGCCTTGACTTCTCATGCTTACTGCTTTTTCTTCTTCTCGCGCTCTTTCTGAATTTCTCTGTTGCGGCGAGCGATGTCTTCCTTCATCTTGTCAACCTTCTTCTTGAAGTTTTCCTTCTCGTCTGTATGAATCTTCATTAAGATATCCCTCCAGTTCTTCACGTATTGCGTATTCAAGTGCATTGTCAAATCTTTTTTCTAAAGTGGAGAGGTCGATAGTGCCGTCAATAAAACAGCACATATCGTCCACTATGCCCTGACCTCTTACCACTGCTTTACGAGGGTAACAATTACCCATTCGTCGATAATTTCGCCCTTAGACTTCTTGTCTTTCTTGACCATCTTGTAAGACTTGAGCTCATAACCTTCAACTGCTTCATCATTTTTGGCTTTTTCAATAAGAGCTTTTGCTTCTGCTTCATCATTAACCCTCCACTCTTCGGTTCTCTTACAAAGTTCACCCATTTTTATTCCTCCTTATAATTCAAAGATACTGGACCTTTATAACCAATATCAATCCATTCTTGTTTTGCCTGGTCGAAAACCTAACATTAGTTATATCCTTAATGACAAAACTTGTTTTATCATCGACGTCGAGGCGGGCTTCATATTGCCCACCCTTTCCGACTGTCATTTCAACCATATCTTTATCAGAAGTCATAGATAGAACTCTCCTTTATCTCGATTTCATCAATATAAATCTGCGGAGTAGTTCTATTACCCCATGTGTTGATGTTTGCTCTACCGGCACAAGTGATATTAAGTGTATCACCCGCTGTTTCAAAGATTTTATCAATAATATCCTGTGCCTTGAAAATCATATAAGTCATGCCATTAAAGACAAACTTAACCGTATCCTTCTTAGAGCCAATCATCTGAATTTGTGCCTTTGGAATTGTAATATTTTCGATGATAATAACAGGCTCGTCATTAGTCTGTCCCCAGAGTTTGGACTGAGAACCAATATCCATTACAAGATTTGTAATCTCTGAATAGTTACCCTGAACAACAAAGTCAGCTTCATAGAATCCTTCATTGAAGTCAATGTCCTTGAGCTTATCATTTGCATAACTACAAAGTCTGTCAATATCGCTTTCCTTAATACTGAAGCCGGCGGCATTAGCGTGTCCTTCAACGAAGTCCATATAGTTACTGTCCTTAAGGAATCCCTTAAAGTCTTTTAACTCGCTTTCTTCTCTGCCGCGAATTGAACCCTTCAAATAGCCATCGGGGCTAATTCTACCAAGCATTGTTGGCTTCTTATACTTTGCGGCAATACCCATTGCAATCAAACCAGTAAGGTTGTTCGATACACTGAGGTCATCAGCATTAAGAATAAGTATCTTATTTTCATCAAGACAGTTGTTACTAATCTGAATATCAAGTAACTCAATAGCCTTATCCTTTTCTCTATTCTGTCTTGAACGAGCATTTACACAGTTACGAGTTGTCTGTTCTGCAACAGTTTCCATTTCACCCTTTGCTCCACGCTTAGTTGAAGGAACTACCTTATCACCATCAATAAAGCCAAGGAATAACTGTTCTTTTTCACTCTGTGAGCCAACTCTGATAAGAGCGTTGATAAGAGGGGTAACATAGAAAGCAACCTTTATCTATGTAACGTCTCCACTTCTGTAATAACTATCCTTCCAATCAGCTTCATAGATACCAAACATTGAATAACACTGTTTCTTCACAATCGCACGGAATAGAGTATTTTCAATATTGGAAAGTCCCATATCACAGATGTAACGATTCTCAGGTGTGTTCATATTCATCATATCACTGATTTCTCCAAGAGCAACGAGGTCAAGAAAATCGTCATAAATGAAATCTCTGAATGCTTCCTCTTCCTTACTCTCGGGAGAATCATTCCACCAATAAGCATCAAAGAAATTGATAAACTTATATACAACACCTACACCACTTAAAGCCTTATTCTCATAGTCATTTGAAAGCTGGTTGTTAATAACAACTGCATTGTCACTATAATGGTCAGCATCATGGTGGTCAAGTACAAGAATATCATATCCCATTGCATGAAGTTCTGCGTGTTCTGGATAGTCATTTGAAGAGCTATCGGGTAACACAATTAAATCACAAATCTTGTCGTGAACAAGTTCGTCCATAACTGAACGAAGACCATGCTCCTTACCGTCAGGAATGTGATAAGAAATTGTAACGTTGGGAAACTTATCCTTCAAATACTTATTGTAATAGTTAATAAATAGGGCGGCAGAAGTAAAACCATCCACGTCGCAGTCAACATAGACACGAATATGACTTCCTCTCTTTAAATGCTTTAAGAGCAATTCTGCACCCTTTTCCATATGGTCAAGACCAAGTGGGTCAAGAAGATTTTTAAACGTAGGCTTAAAATACCAATCAGCATTCTCTCCTTCCTTTAAAATTCCTCTGTCGATAAGCAAGCTTCGACTAAAATCTTGTGTGATGTCTCGGCTTGTTTTTCTTATGTACTTCATGTTATAACCAGACTCCTTTTGATATCAATTTAGTTGCTACCTCTGGTCCGCAGTCAAATGGAGACTGCTTCAACTTTAGTAGATTACTATTATCATAAACAAAACCCATAGTGCAATAGTTCTTATATTTTTCACATATTGCCTTTAATTTAGCAAAATACTTTTCCTTCTCAGCCCAGGTCTCGCCTTCCTTATCGAAAGCTATTAAGACCTTTTCCGCCCCACATTGTAATAGCAGGTCGAGCTGATATTTATGGAAAGTACTACCACAGGCGGCGACGACAATATTTCTATCTTGTCCGAACATCGTTGCATACTGCAAGCAGCTCTTTTCAGATTCTGCAACAATAGCCACCTTATACTTCTTTATATTCTCTCTTACAAAATTCAATCCATATAAATTGAATTGCAGAGGATGATTATACATTTTACCCTCGATACTCACGGGACGATATTTACCCAGTGCAATATCTTCATCATTAAGACTTCTTCCTCTTATGCCAATCAAGTTACCTTCAATATCATAATGAGGAATGATAATCTTATTTTCTTGAATTGAGTAAAGTATATTATATATCTTCATTACCTCTTCACTTATTCCGTCTTCTAACCATTCTGCGGTAGGATAGAATGTATACGCATTTAACAGACCTTTATTGAGAATAGGTAAATTAACTTCTGGATTATGATTTTCTTTTGTATACAAAGATTGATATGGCTGGTAGAAAGTTTCTCTTTCTCTTGGACCAGCCTTACCACCAATCTGCAAAACGATATCCTTAAAGAAATCATACTGAACATTTAACAGCTCATAGCGCTTCTTAAACATTTCAATGATGTTAAAGGTACAACTACAATCTGTATAGCAATGGAAAGTATGAGTCTTAGGATAATAATATAATTTCATACTTGCTTCTGCGGCGTCATGATTATGACAAATAGTAGGAAAGATTATTGCGTTTCCAGTCTCTTCAAATCTATCTGCTCCGAGTTTAGTCATTATATCAATGATTTCCTCATTCGACAGACTATTCATTAAATCCTTTAAATCGCTCACTTAATCACTCCTTAGAAAGTCAAGAAATCAGAAAAATCTTTTTCGCTTAGTCTTCTCTTATTGTCTTCATCATCTTCAAATGCCGCGGCGGAATCAACAACTAAATCTTCAGGCTTAATATCTGATGTTGAATAGTATTCCTCATAAATTGTATCTGATACAATTCCTTCATTATAAAGGTCACACAGCTCATGGAAATCTCCATATGCTGTTGAGTCAAACTGAACAACTTGGAATTCCTTAATCGGCTTCATATCAACTGTCGTTACAAACAAATCTTCTCTACGGCAACAACCTAAATCATTATGTGACCAAATTCTTACCATATTCCATCTACCACGACGATTCTTATAAACGTCAGTAACAAGATTTGGAATGAACGAGAATGAACCCATAAATCCTGCAAGTTCTTGTAACTCTGCCTTTGTTGGACGAGACATAATACAAGCAAAGTCAGCAAGGTTTACGATTGCCTTTGAACCCTGAACATTCTTGAAATCTCTAAATCCACCCTTTTCATCATCATCATTACTAACCTGTGTTGAGGTCATAATGAACGCATTAAGCTCAACAGCAAGATTCTTTAAAGTTGTTGTGAACAATCTAAGACAAACATCTTCACGAAGTTTCAAATCACGATACTCATTGAGCATAGCAGGAGAAGAGAAGATGTAGTCGTAGAAGATATTTTCAACACCATGCTGAATGTTATATCTTCTAAACAAATTCTTTACCGCAGATGCACATGGGTCAGGAATATGAGCAAACAACATATTGTCCTCATACTTCTTCATAATATCAATAGCCTGCTGAATACGAGGCATTTCTTTTTCACCATATGTACCATACAAGAATATTTCTTCATTATATCCTGTAAGATATGCAAGTATCATTGTCTTGATTTCATCAGGGTCCTGCTCTGTCATTACATAAAGAACCTTTTCACAACTACCTGTTGAAACCCACTTATTTTTCTTTCTGTCAAATCTGATTGGATATGCAATATTACACGCATCACCAACCATAGAACGAGTTTTACCAACACCAGAACCTGCTGAACGAAGATATAATTTACCCTTACGTCCACCACGAGTTATAGTATTAACAATATCGCCTTGTAGTTTACAGCCAATCTCAGGCTTCTGTTGTAAGTCAATAATCAACTGTTCAATACCATCAACAGCCTTTGACTCTTCAACAACGCTTTTAAGTACGAACTTACTTTCATAACCGTTGATTTCCATTTTCAACATATTGAGAATGTCTTCAACAGTCATCTGCTCAAATCGTTCGTTAATTTCAGCATAATTCGGATTGAGAATATCTTCACAATAAATGTGGCTAATATCTCTGCCAGAGTCCTTCTGCAAATCTCTTAAGAAATTGAGTTTCTTAAACTTGTTATAATAGTAGTTAAAGTTTGCAGGTTCTCCAATTGTCTCACAATCTTGTAAGTAAACCTCGCCGTTTTCTTTCTCCATGAGTTCAGCGGCAAGAGCATTTCCTTTCAAATAGTTAATAACATCAACAGAGCGAATATTGCCCGCTCCATCTCCATTATTATATAAGTTGTTAATAGCAGAAAAGATAAACTTATCGAGCGAAGTTGGGAAATCACTCAGCTCAAATCTGTACTTATCTACATCATTTAAATAATCTGGACGATTCATGAGTCCGCCAAGGACTTGGATAACTGTATGGCGGTCAATTTTTATCACTCAGCATCACCTACAATCTGGTCAAGGTCAATCATCTTTTTCTTCTTCTTTGCACCGATGTAATCGCTCGGATTGTATTTGATTTCGATTCTATCCTGCTCCAACTGTTTTTCAATAGCTTCTTCAATTTCAAGTCTCTTCTTTTCTTGTGTCTTATAGTAAAGCGCAGCCTTATCATAGACATATGGAATAATACCAATCGTCTTATACTTATCCTGCACTGGATTCTTTTCAACCTCATAGAAATATTTTAATGTCAAAAGCTGTGACTTATAATTCATTCCCATGCGATTGAACTTCATCATTTGTGTGACATTCCATTCACTTACAGGTCGTCCATCTGTATCAGGACCAAAAAGACGATGAATATAAAACCACAAAGCATCACGGTCATCGTTCACCCTCTCCTTTAATTTAAGGTTATCCTCATTCAAATGGTTCTTAACTGTCGTAGGAGATATACCAAGCTCCTTTGCAACTTGCGCCATATTCTTACAACTCTTGTAAAGTTCGTTAATCTTTGCAACCAATTCCTCATCGACCTTAACCCTTTTCTTGGTTACAACTTCGACTGGCGCTCCATTATAGATTGCAAGATATTTATTAACCGTTGCTGTACTAATACCGAGTCTTCTGGCAACTTCTGCCTTACTCTTTAATTCCTCGTATAAAACTGGAATCTGTTCAATTACAGCTTCGTCAATTTTCTTTCCCATTGGCTATCACCCTTTTCTTAATCTCTATAATAATTATATCACATTTTAACTCAAAAGTCAAGAATTAAAACAAGAAGGCGGCATAAGCCGCCCTCTCTTATACTTTATCGAGATAATCAGCGGCTCCAGCAACAGCGCTTCTTTCAATTTTGATAAGCTGTACAGTAGAGAACATCTTAGCAAAATATGGACTCTCATGAAGCTTCAAAAGCAACTTAAGACCATTTCTGTCCTTAAAGATTGCACTATCTGCCTGATGAATATCACCGTCGAAGAAAATCTTTGTGTTCTTGCCGCAACGTGCAAGCAATAGCTTAATATGCTCTTCTGTAAGGTTTTCTGCTTCGCTTACAAGTACAATAGCGTCGTCAAAGTTACGACCTCTAATATATGCTACTGGAACAATTTCAAGCTTATCGTCCTGCATCCATCTGTTAATTTGGTCAATACCAACAAGGTCGACGAGAGGACCGATAGAAGGAAGGATTTTCTCCATAAGGTCGCCAGGCAATGCACCAAGTTCCATTGTGTTCTGTGTGTAAGAGTTGTTAGGAACATAGATGATTTTCTTAATCTTTTCCTTCTCAAGTTGCGTTACTGCATAATTATGAGTAAGGAAAGTTTTACCTGTACCGAAATTACCACCGGCATAAATGATTGGGATATCATTAAGCAGCGCATCAATAAGGCAGACCTGTTCAGGGTTACGAGCAGAAATTGGCTTTCCGTCTGAAGTCCACTGAGTTTCAATCTGCTTATATTGAACGAGATGGAACCTGTCTCCATCATACTTGAATATACTTTCCTTGCCGTAAGAAGCATCTTCATATGGCGGCGGAATGATAAGATATTCATTTATGCTGAAGTTATAGTCATCAGTTTCATAATGACCATTTTCCATAAGGTCTGCAAGCATTTCATTATACTCGTCGAGATTCATATCATCAACATTCATATAAACAATGCCGCAGTAATCGTCCTTCCAGCTGTAGCCTTCAACGTCAACATTATTAACTTCACATCTTACCTTAAAGGAAATATCGTTTGTAACAATAGTTGCGTTTCTCTTTTTCGCAATTTCAAGAAGTACGCCATCGGGGTCTTCTGAATAATCACGAGTAAAATCCCATTCAATGTTGTTCATATTCTTGGCAATATAAACTGCCGCCTTACGAGCCTTCTGTGAAATTTCGGGATTTCTGTTAAGTTTGAGACCATCAATTTCCTTCAGAGTTACCATTGCAATAACCCAATATTCCTTAGGGTTAGTAACAATTTGTGGGTAGTCCAAAAGAACATTTGTGTCCAAAATCTTTACCTTTTCGTTCAATTTTCTCAACCTCGCTTATAAAAAAATGGGAAAGGTTCGTAAACCTTCCCCACTTGGATTAAAGTATTTCTCTAATTCTAATCAGAACATTCTGAAGACCATCAATCTGCTCTGGAAGAATTTCAGAAAATTTTGTGGGTTTTCCGAATTCGTTTTCGAGTATTTCAGATGCTTCCTTTGTCTTTTCGTTCTGAACAACCGCACCCCAAAGCTCCTTAGCTTCATTGATTAAATCATCGAATGTCTTTACAACATAAGGATTAACTTCATCTGAAGCTTCGCCACCGGAATGCTTAACCTCCTCGTCAATAGCATCAAAGATAGCATTTACGATATTCTCGTAGCTAAATTCAACACGAGGAGTAATATACTTGAAACGAGACTTTGCGAAGAATCTGTCGTCGCCTCTGAAGAAAATAAATCTTTTTCTTTCGCCTGATGCTTCGTCCTTAATCTCACGAATGTAACCAATAACGTCAACCATCTTGTTTACAATATCGTAAGGTCTCTGCGGCAAAGCAGGAGCAATCTGCTGATATTCTTCTCCTTTCTCGTCCTTAAGAGTCTTTTCAGTAGAGTGTGAAATAAAGATAAGACCATAACCAGCGAAAGTTAAGTCTCTGAAAGTTGACTGGAATTCCTTTTTAGCCATGTCATAACCTGCGCCCCAAGGAATATCGCCAAGCTTTTCAACACCCTCCTGACCGCAAATGTACTTTACACACAAATCCCATGCGGAATCGGCAGTATCAATTGCGATACTTTCAAACTTGTCCTTCAACTCTTGCTTACGAACGAGCTGTCCAACCATAGTTTTCCAGTCGTTCCAACCCTTAACAGGCTGAACATATACCTTATTAAGAGCATTAGTACCCATCTCAAATCCTGCAATAAGAACCTTTGGGAACTGTGCGGCAAGACTTGTCTTACCTACACCCGGCAAGCCGTAAAACATTGCGTACTTACCTTTAAGGTTTCTGCTTATTGTCTGAGGTTCAAGTGCCAATAAATCAATTGCCATTATTCAATCCCTCCTTTATTATAGATGGTGCCCTGGCTATTAGAAGCCAGGGTTTACATCGTCAAAGGAAGTATTCTTCTTTGTCTGTGCCTTACCCTTAGTAGCACCCTTTGCTTTCTGCTCTTCAACTCTTGCAGTACGAGCAGCAAGACCAGCCTTGATATCATTAGCATCGTAAGAGTACTCTTCCTCAAGACCACTTGGAGAACCACCGAGGATGATAAGTTCCTTACGAGTCTGAGTCTTTGTTCTCTTAATAGGCTCACCGAAGCCCTGCTCTTCATACCAAACCTTTGTAGACTGGTTGAAGCTAATCTTACCGTTTACGTTAACAGTATCGCCCTTCTCCCAGTTGCTTTCGATGAAGTTAACTGCATTATCTGATGCGGCGATAAGGTCAATAACATCGACTCTTGTAATACCGTCTCTACCAGTATAACCAACAACTGCCATCTTAACCTTGAGTCTACCAGTCTCTTCCTGATTCTGGTCTGTCTCTCTTGTCATATCCATAACAACGCCAGAGAGTTCGAATCTTGCATCCTGCTCAAATGGGTCATTTGACTGACGAGCTGGGTTCATGAAGTTTGAACCAATCTCAAAGCCAGTTCTTACCTGACCGCTTGAAGGGTCAACCCAAATGCTCTCTCTAATGTTACCAGCTGTGATAACAACTCTTGATGCCTTTTCCTTCTCGTCTTCGCCGAGAGAGGCAAGAGAAGTAAACTTCTGAGGCATTTCACAGATGCTTGTGTAAATCTTGCTTACAGCAGAGCCATCTGCCTTCATTTCCATAGAGAAGAACTTAACAGGAATCTCATTCTCGACCATCTTTCCGCCGATTTCCTGGTCCACCTTAATAGTAGCTTTAGCTGATGCATAGTTCTTACCATCTGCGGTCTGCTTCTGCTCAACTTCAAGCTGGCTAAGAATTCCAGAAATCTCAACAACATTAGTACTCTGTGCTTCCTTAATATTTAACATACTTTAATTCCTCCAATAAATAACAATTTTAATAAAAGTGAATTAGGAAATCGGCGGAACCGAAGTCCCGCCAATTTCAGCCGTGTGCGACGTTAAATTATTCAGCGTCAGCAGCAACAGCGTCTGGGTCGTACTCCATACCCTTCTGAGTAAGGTAGAATACAGAAACTTCCTTCTCCTTACCATCAACAGTACGAGTCTCCTTCTCACGAACAGCAAGCTCCTTGTTTACAAGACCTGTAACGGAACCAACAACTGCTGCAGTTGTCTCGAAGCCGAGTGCGTCTGCTACTTCCTTATGAGTAAACTTAACGCCTACGCCATTTCCCTTGAGGTAATCAAAAACCTTTCTTGAATTTGCTGTCATTGTGCCAGTCTTCTTAGTTGCCATTTTAACATCACTCCTTAAAGTAAATTTAATTTATATAAAAAATAGCTTAGGCTCGCTATTTTTTTACTATAATCATTATAGCATAAATTTGAAACAAAGTCAAGTTTTTGATTCGTATCTTTGAATCAATTTACGCATACTATCTGCCGCGGCAGATTTATTAACATTAGAACTTAATTTTTCAGCCAAGTCAGTGCAAAGAACCTTTGCTTTCGCCATCGCAAGAATTTGATTTTCTGCTCTCTTTGCACAAAAATCGTAACAAATACCGATGTAGGCAATATCCTTAGCGGATAACTCTTCGTTCTTTTTAACTTTCATAAGAACCTCTTCATACTTCGCTACATCAGTCTGTAAGCCTTTTGCAAAGTTAAGCGACTTCTCATCATTGAATTTGTTCTCATTGATTACTCCATTGTCTGATACAGGCGCAAGTAAATTATAATGAGTATCAATAACAGAAGTTATTGCTGCAATCGTAGGGTCTCTATTCTGAGCAATAAGTTCTCTTTTTTCTTCAAGAGTCATTGGTATCTCCTCCCTTAACTTTCTATATTAAGTATATCACATTTTTGAAGAAAAGTCAAGGATTAAGCTTTCGCTAAATCCACAACTTTTGCTCCTTCAGGAATTTTCATTCCCATGACACCAGTTGCATCTCTTGAAGCAACCTTTATCTCGGCAGAGTTAATCTTGATTAAACCTCTTGTCGATATAACTATTATATCACAATCGTTATTCAAAGTCAAGAATTTAACTACTCTATCGTCCTTACGGACTCCTGAGATTTTCTTACCCTTCGTACCACGAGTACACTCTGGGAATTCAGAAAGCTCTGCCTTCTTTACAAGACCATTTGCAGTAGCCGTCATAAGATACTTACCGCTAACAATCTTAGAATCAATAACCTTATCGCCTTCGTTAAGTTTGATACCGCAAACACCAGCGGCAACTCTACCGATAGCATTTATCTTTTCTGTATCTATTATAACAAAATTGCCGTTAAAAGTCAAGATTCCGATAGGCTCTTTATTTATTGTATGGACAGCAATGACTTCGTCGTCATCCTTCAAGTTAATAGCCTTGAGAGACTTACCCTTCTTGAAGTTATACTCTTCCTTGGCAGTCTTCTTTACCATACCATTTTTAGTTACAAAGAGAATATACTCAGCAGTCTCGCGGCGAGAAAGTGTAGTAATAGCAGTAATTCTTTCGCCGGGTTCAAACTCAAAGAGCTGTGCTGTATTTATCTTTGCATCTACAGGTAAATCTGCAATAGCACTTCTATAAACTTTTCCCTTGTTTGAGAAAAGAAGAAGATAACCTAAGTTGTCGTCTGAGATAGTCTTAGTGATAATCTCATTATCCTGCATCTTAATCTTAGAGCCCTTACCACCACGATGTGTAGTCATAAGTGTAGAAGAAGTCTGAGTATAGATGTTACCAAGAGTTGTGAAGTGAAGAAGAAGCTCCTTCTTTTCAATAACTTCTGTATCTTCATCGCTACCCTTATAATCAAGGTTCATAAGTCTGGTTCTTCTTTCGTCGCCATATTTCTTAGCAACTTCCTTCAAATCAGTTTCAATTTCCTTATAAAGAGTATCTCTATCGCTAAGAGCAAGAACATGATATTCTCTGTCCTTTGTAAGCTGTTCCTTTTCATCCTTAAATGACTGGATTTCAAGTGTTGCCAAACGACCAAGCTTGATATCAATAACTGCCTTTGCCTGAGCATCGGTATAACCAAAACGCTCAATTAACTTAGCCTTTGCTGCGGCAGTACTTGACGAACCCTTAATGATAGCTACTACTTCATCAACATTAGCCAATGCAAGACAAATAGCTTCAACAATAGGAAGTCTTTCATCAATCTTTCTGATATCATATTCGTGCATCTTTGTTCTTACAACAATCTCATGGTCAAGATGAGCCTGAAGAGCTTCCTTCCAACCAAATACTCTTGGACGAGTACCATTATCAAGCATAGTCATGTTGATAGGGAAGAAACTCTGAATTGCTGTATACTTGTAAAGGTTACGAGTAACACTTGCTGGGATTGCTCCCTTTTCAAGCCATACAGTTATATCTACAATTTCCTCAGAGGAATCTGTAAATCTCTTAATGCCTGCACAAGCTGTTGCAGGAATTCTCTTTGTAACTGGTGCATTAGGGTCTGGATTGAACAATCCACCGAGCTGATTATAGATACGGTTAGTTGCAACTCCATAAGGAACTTCTGTTACCTGAAGTGCGTTCTCCTTATCATCATACTCAATAGTACCACGAATAATCGCAGACTTACCCTTACCAACTCTTAAAGACTCCTTAACTTCATCAGCATTAAGAATTGTACCACCGGTTGCAAAGTCAGGGGCACAATAGATTTCATCAAAATCAATGTCAGGATTCCAAAGCAACTTAATCATTGCTTCATTAACTTCCCTTAGATTGAACTGAGGAATACTACTTGCCATACCAACGGCAATACCAGTTGTACCATTTACAATATTATAATAGCCCAATGAAGGCAAAACAGCAGGGAACTGTTCTGTGTTGTCGAAGTTATCGAACCACATATCAATGCTATCTTTTTCAATACCATTAACCATCTTTGTTCCCATTTCGCTTAATCTCATTTCAGTATAACGAGGTGCGGCGAAATCGTCCAAATGAGCATAAGTACCCATATTACCAATAGTATCCTCAATAGGATATCTCATGCTAATAGGACTACCCATACGACACAAAACACCAGCCATAGCCGCATCGCCATGAACATAGAAATGTTTCATGGCAGATACGATACTAAGGTGTGTCTTTTTATGAGCGTGCTTATATGTAATTTTATCAAGAACCTGTGAATACATACCCATACGCTGTGATGGCTTAAGACAGTCTCGAACATCAAAGATGGCACGATGCTGAATAGCCATTGCGGCGTAAGTACTGAAGCTCTGTTCAACTCTGCCCTTTAAATCCACTTTCATTTTATCACTCCTTTTATATTATAATTATAACACATTTTTAAAGTAAAGTCAAATATTACATTTCACCATACTTGCTGAAGTCGATATTCTCGAAAATGAATTCCTTCTTAGGACCAACATCTGCACCCATAAGTGCTTCGAGAGCCTCCATAGCTTCAGGTGTGTACTCAAAAATTTCATGTGCTTCAGGACAATCGAAGATTGCTTCACGAAGCTCTTTCTTTTCAAGCAAACCAAGACCCTTTACACGTCTTACATTACCAGGGAGTTTTCTTCCTCTCTCATTGTAATCTTCATCAGTATAGAAGTAGGTCTGCTTACCCTTGTTCTCAACAATGAAGAGAGGAGCATGATACCAACCAACTCTTCCCTGCTTAACGAACTCAGGACAAATCTTCCAAATGGCAACAAGACCAAGTAAGAAGATATGAAGACCGTCAACATCAGGGTCAACGAAGAAGTCGATATAACCATATCTTAACTTCTTTATGTTAAGCGGCTTGCCATAGTCGAAACCTACTGCAACCTGTAACTGCTTAATTTCACCATTATCAAGGAACTTATCTTCTGAACTACTAAGACCATTGATAATCTTACCACGAGCTTCGAAAATACCCATTGTATCTTTGTCTCTACCCTTCTTAGCAGAACCACTTGCAGATTTACCCTCACAGATAAGGAGACGAGAATTTTCGCCAAGAACCTTTGCATCGCTTACCTTATCGAGAATCATACCCTTCTTAGTTCTCATTTCAGAGACTTCCTTTGCGGCATTAAGAATCTTCTCTCTTAAAGCATCAGCAGCCTTTTCAGCCTTCTGGAACTTTTCAAGAGACTCAATCAATGCGGCGTATTCAGGAAGTGCAGAGAACTCTGTTAATCCCTTTTCAAATGCTTCTGAAGCAAGTGTACGAAGATTTGGGTTGTTAATCTTGCTCTTGGTCTGGTTTGCAAATGAAGGGTTTGCAACCTTACAGTTAATTGCAAATACCAATCCCTTACGGATAAGCTCAGGGTCAAATGACTTACCACTTAAATTCTTAATTTTTGTAGTAATCTTAGTCTTTGCACCTGTTACAGGAGAACCACCAAATGGACAGTAAAGACCATTAACGAAAACATATTCCTGTGTTGGGTCAGCAGTCCACATAAATGCAATTTCCAGCTCATCAGTATCATCTTTTGCAGACGCGATGATTGGGGCATTCATAAGAGGATTCTTTACCTTATCCTTAATAAAATCTGCGATACCATTTTCAGAGAAGTATTCCTTCTTCTTTCCTTGAGTAGTTTCAACAACAAACTTGATACCCTTGTTAAGATATGCAATATTCTTAATCTCTTCGCAAATTCTATCATAAGAGAAAGGTTCTGTCATATTCTTAAATACTTCTTTATCCGGTGTGAAACGAACATAAGTACCTGTTCCACCAGTGTCACGACCGAATTCTGTCATTGTCATTTCCTTATAATCCTGAAGAGTACCTTCATGGAAGTATGCTTCAGCGACTTTGTTATCTCTGATACTTCTTACAAGGAAATCAAATGATGACATACAAACAGCAGTACCACCGATACCATTAAGACCAGAACTGTTCTTATAAGCATTTTTATCAAACTTACCGCCGGTATGACTTTCTGTATAAATTGCAACAAGGAAATTTCTACCGTCCTTAACTCCGAAAGGAACACCGCGTCCGTAGTCTCTTACTTCAACAGTATTGCTCTCTTCGTCAAGTCTGATATCAATTTCCTTACCATAACCTGCGATAGCTTCATCGGTGGAGTTGTTTATAATTTCTTTTAAAGCTTGGTAGATACCATCCGTGTCATCTGAACCGAGATACATCTGGATACGAGTACGAATAGCTTCGCGTGTTTCCAAATGCTGAATGTTCTCTACGCCATAGTTTTCAGCCATTATATCCACTCCTTTTCATTTTTCTATACTTTATTTTACCATAAAATAAAAGAAAAGTCAAGATGTTACTCTTGACTTTCTTTTTCACTCTTTATATCATCGTATGGACTTGGTTTTCTCTTCCTTGGAGTTGGATTGTAATATTCACTACACATCGTTACTCCCTATTGATTTGGTGTTCCTTCGCAAAGCCAACAATCTCCACATCCAGGAGCGCCACCGTTATAATAAGCGATAGCACAGGTTTTACATATACAAGAATCACATTTGTTCATAAGCGTCATCTCCATTTAAAAACCATACGAATTAGCGATTTTTTAAATAGTTTACCACAGAGTTAATTGCACACGCACCATCTGAGGCGGCAGTAAGAGCTTGACGTAACATCTTACAACGAACGTCCCCTGCGGCGAAGAAGCCTGGGATTGTAGTATCTCCATTTGCAGTAGCCATTACATATCCCTGTTTACTAAGTAATTCTGAACAGTTATTCCTCAAAGGTTCTGTATTAGGAATCATACCAATAGCAACAAAGACGCCTTCTGCAAACAAAGGTCCTCTTACTCCTTTACACATTATCCAACAAACTCCATTACTATCTTTAGAAATTGAAATAACTGGTGCGTCATACCAGATATGAACATTGTGAAGTTTTGAAACTCTGTCAAAAGTTGCTGGCGCGGCAGTAACATTTTGGTCACACATTACAATATAAACATCTTTACAAATCTTTGAAAGATATTCTGCTTGTGTGAAAGCTACATCTCCACCACCAATAACAGCAGCTCTAGCTCCATATGTACCTGCATCAGGCCCTTGTGCACGGCGAAGACCAAACTCAAATACTGGATCTCCTTGAGCAGCAAAACATACTCTAGATGCTTTAGTTGCAATAAGTGATTGGAAATTAATTATTGTAAGTAAAGCTGTTTCTATAAGTTGTGCTTGATATAAAGGCGCTTTCACAGTAAGTATAGGTTCGTTAGGGAACATTATTGTTCCTTCTTCAACTGCATATATATCCCCTGTAAATTTAAAATCCTTTAAAAATGTTATATTGTTTCTATTAAACAAGTCCACCTAATAATTAAAAAGCCAACAGCACGCCAAAACATGGTTAGGCTGGACAAAATGGATGCCTTTTTGTTCTCGCCGGTCTCCACAATCTCAGTTCTCGCTGGTGTCCTTAGTGCGGAACCTCCTGTAAGGACCAGCGAGCTATTGTCATTGCGAGCCCAACGGGGCGAAGCAATCTTTTGCCACGGTAGATAAGATTGCTTCGTCGGGCAAAGAGCGCTCTCCTCGCAGTAACTATG
>ERZ1026796.613-NODE-613-length-27638-cov-6.736505_pt1 | contig 27638 bp, 24 predicted proteins | sample MGYA00520874_ERZ1026796 | MGnify/ENA primary metagenome ERZ1026796 (study PRJEB33270, sample SAMEA104284474) | anaerobic digester metagenome | biome: Anaerobic digester microbiome; feature: mesophilic sludge digester; material: Anaerobic digester biomass | place...
TTTGATCATTTTACTCCCGAAGAAGGGATTCTGATCCAAGTATAAAAGCTTTAATTTTCTATGGGAAATTTATGGTTTGAGTTAACAGGAGAATATTATAAATCTGTTAAAAAGTTGGAAAGTACAGACGTTTATTAATCCAAAATATTTTATTGCGTATAAGAACGATGTGTATCTATACAGATTTGGACATCTTAGGGGTGTTGGTGGAACGTCCGCAGCCGTTACACCCACCCCAGTCGTACCGTCTGACAATGGCGGCAGCAATGCTATAAGCTTGGAGCAAAACACAGACAGACCAGGAATGAATTACAAGAACTATGCCACAAGCCAAGATCCTCAGATTTGCGCCAATGACTGCGCAAACGATCCTAATTGCAGGGCTTTCACATATGTCAAACCTGGTGTTAGAGGGCCTAATTCTCCGCCCGAATGCTGGTTGAAAAATGGTGTTCCAAATGCAGTTTCAGGAGATTGTTGTGTGTCGGGTGTGAAGATTTAAGGTAGTCGGTGGGGGCGAATTGACCTTCTTTTTTTCCTATATCTAGCCCAATTGTTCTTAACGATTGCTATAGCTCCAGAACGCCGGAGAATGCTTATAAAGGGCTCTGGAGATAACCCTGGGATTGTTGACCGATGGGCTTCGAACAGGCAGATTCAATGATGGGTTGGAACCCAGCAGCTCCAATATCCGAAGCGCAACTGATTTCCAAACTCCATGAATACCCCAATCTCATCCTGTGGATCGCGGGACATCGTCATCTCAATATCGTTACCGCACTAAAGTCACCGGATGCCGCCCGTCCTGAACTCGGCTTTTGGGAGGTTGAAACCGCATCATTAAGGGATTTCCCGCAGCAGCTGCGCACTTTCGAGATTGTGCTCAACAGCGACAATACGGTTTCAATCTTTGTGACCGATGTTGATCCGGCAGTCCGAGAGGGGTCGCTCGCTGCAATATCGCGTTCTTATGCGGCAGCAACTCGGCAGATATTCAACATGACACCAGATCCAATGTCCACTGGTTCATACGATGCAGAGCTTGTCAAGCAATTGACTCCGGAAATGCAGGCAAAATTGTCAGTTGTGGGAGGTGGGATTTAGCTATCTGTTCTGATAGCTCCAATGCTTTATATCAAGACTTCTTCCTCCACCCTCACCACCTCAATTCCCGCCTGCTCTAGAAAATCCAGTGCAGTCTGGTCGGGGTAGCAGTGCAGGTAGACCACCTTGGCCACTCGGGCGTTGATCATCATCTTGGCGCAGAGGATGCAGGGCTGGTGGGTGCAGTAGAGCGTCGCTCCCTCGATGGAGATGCCGTGCATCGCCGCCTGGATGATGGCGTTCTGCTCGGCGTGCACCGCCCGGCATAATTCGTGGCGGGTGCCGCTCTGGACACCTTCCCGGGCGCAGCCCACCACATCGCAGTGATCGAGACCCGCAGGCGCGCCGTTATACCCCGTGGTCAGGATCCTCTTGTTCTTCACAAAGAGAGCTCCCACCTGGTTGCGCAGACAGGTGGAGCGCTTGGCCACCACTATGGCTATCTCCATAAAGTACTCATCCAGGCCGGGACGTTCGATAGAGGGCATCAGCCTGGATAGCTGCCCTCTTGCTTAATAAGCTCTCTTGGAGACTTATGGCCCTCAGAGGATGACAACGGAAGCTTAATATCTCCTCCTTGCATCGATTGCGGAACATGTCTATTCACTGGGCTGATGTCATAGCCGAGAAGCTGGAAGGCTCTGGCCCCCATACCATCGCCACCGGCATTACCCCCTCCGGACCGGTTCACATCGGCAACATGCGCGAGGTCATGACCGCAGAGGCCGTCTATCGCGCTCTCCTGGACAGAGGGGTACAAGCGCGTCTGATCTACATCGCCGACACCTTCGACCGGCTGCGCCGGCTCTACCCCTTCCTGCCGGAGAGCTTCAATGAGCATATAGGCAAGCCCCTCTCCCAGATACCCTGCCCTGAGGGCTGCTGCGCCAGCTATGCCGACCATTTCCTCACTCCCTTCCTGAAGAGCATGGAAAGGCTCGGCATAAAACCGGAGGTCTACCGGGCAGATGTCCTCTACAAAGAGGGCAAATACAACGATGCCATCAAGACCGCCTTCTCCCGGAAGGACGACATAGCTCGCATACTGAAAGAGGTCAGTGGCCGCGCAGTCCCCGAGGGCTGGAGCCCGTTTGATGCCATCTGCAAGGTCTGCGGCCGGACGAACACCACTCACGTTACGGGATTCGACCTGGATGCCGAGACAGTGGACTATGTCTGCTCCTGCGGCAGCCAGGGCACTGTCTCCATGGCCGGCGGGGGAAAGCTGGTCTGGCGAGTGGACTGGCCGGCTCGCTGGCCCATATTCCGGGTGACTGTGGAGCCCTTCGGCAAAGATCATGCCACTGCGGGCGGCTCATACGATACCGGCAAGAGGATCAGCGAGGAGATCTATGGCTATCCCGCTCCTTTCCCCATGGTCTACGAATGGATCCACCTCAAGGGAGTGGGAGCCATGCACAGCTCCACCGGGATTGTAGTCACCATCCAGGAGATGCTGGACGTCGTCCCGCCCGAGGTCCTGCGTTACCTGATCATCCGGAACAAGCCGGAAAAGCACATCGAGTTCGACCCCGGCCTGCCGCTATTGAGCCTGGTGGACGAGTACGACCAGAGAAAAGGGGATGAGAGGGCCATCGAGCTCTCCAACGTCAGCAAGAGCGGCCCCTTCGAGATACCATTCAGGCATATGGTCACTGCCGTCCAGATCGCCCGGGGAGATGAGGAACAGCTCTTCGTCGCCCTGAAGAGATCCGGCTATGATGTCATATCCAGAAGGGAGGAGATCTTGGGCAGAGCAAGGAACGTGCAGGTCTGGCTGGAGAAGTATGCTCCCAAATATGTCAAGTTCCAGCTTCAGGAGACGCTTCCTGCTGCGGTAAACAACCTCTCCCCCGCCGAGCGCCAGGCCCTGGGCCTGCTAGCCGGAAGGATAGAGGATAAGACCGCCGCCGAGATCCACGATCTGGTCTATGTCGTGGCCAAGGAGATGAACCTGGACTCCAAGAAGTTCTTCCAGGCGATATACCTGACATTCCTGGGAGACAGGCAGGGTCCGAAGGTGGGCTGGTTCCTGGCCAGCCTGGACAGGGATTTTGTCAGGTCCAGGCTAGCAGCGGCCGCTTCCCCTGCCTGAGGGAGAACGATGGCGGATATGGGCTGCCGGCATAAGATCTATCTCTCGGGTCCCCTTTTCTCCGCGGGCGAGATCGCCTGGGGAAGAGAGCTCTCTTCCTTTCTGCGCGAGAGGCTGGCAAATGCCGGCGTTCAGGTCATATGGCCCTATGAGCTATCAATAAATCAGTTGGAGCCGGAGGAGATCTTCGGGGAGAACCTGAGAGCTCTGGACCGCTGCGATATGATGGTGGCCATCCTGGACGGGCCTTTAGTGGATGACGGCACTGCCTGGGAGATCGGCCGATTCTTCCTTCAGGGCAAAAAAGTTCTGGGAATAAGGACGGATATCAGAAAAGCGGGGGAGTCTGAACGATCCCGGGTCAACTTGATGATAGAATTCTCCTGCCTGAGCATATCCTCGAATATCGATGAGCTCTATTCCGAGCTAGAGAGGCAGCTGGATTGAGCGCTCCGGATTCTGACTCTCCTGCTTATTCCATTGCTCCAGTCTTTGGCGCCCCTCTCCTCCTGGCAGAGGGAAAGGAGCGGCTTCTCATTGCTTCCGACCTCCACCTGGGCCTGGAGCATGAGCTGTGGCTGGGAGGAGTATCCATTCCCAGCCAGACCAGAAAGATCCTCGCTCTCCTGAAAGGGTACCTGGACATGATTATGCCTGATAGGCTGCTGATTTTGGGGGACCTGAAGCACAATGTGCCCAAGACGAGCTGGCAGGAGAAGCGAGAGGTCCCTGATTTCCTCCGTCAGCTATCTGCCCAGGTGAGAGTGGATATAGTCTCGGGAAACCATGACAGCAACCTGGCGGACATGGCCCCCCTGGGGGTTAGAGTCCATCCCTCCACTGGAATTGTGCGGGAAGGCAGGGGCTACTTTCATGGTCATACCTGGCCGGAGGAAAAGGTCGTACGTTCTGGGTTTATGGTAGCGGCTCATCTTCACCCTGCAGTGAGGCTCAAGGATCCCCTGGGCAACTTCCAGACCCATCCAGTCTGGGCCAGAGCGCCCATACAAACGGAGGTGGTAGAGGAGCATTACGGTTTTGCCTCTTCTGGGGAGATCATCATCATGCCTGCCTTCAATCCTCTTTGTGGAGGACTGGCCCTCAATGAGCCGGCAGAGGATATGCGTGGTCCCCTCCTGGCGATGGCCAATATGGAGCACGCACGCCTCTATCTGCTGGATGGAACCGATCTAGGCCTCTTGGCGGAGATAAAGGCGGCTGGGGATTGGCCAATCTGACCCGCATGGATCGATTTGACCGGCATCTATCAATTCAGGACAGCAAGGATTATCACCTCTTCCTCAGCTATGCATTCAGAATAAGAGGGATTTGAACGTGAATGATAGAGATCGCCTCCTCGAGCTGCTGATTGAGAGATCGCTGGAGATAAGGCCGGTCACTCTCTCCTCGGGCAGGAAGAGCGACTACTACATAGACTGCAAAAGGGTCACATTGAGCCCGGAAGGGGCCTATCTTACCGCCAAGCTGATGCTGGAGCAGATCCATCCGCAGGTATCGGCAATCGGCGGGCTAACCTTAGGAGCAGACCCCATTGTCTCATCCATATCCGTCCTGAGCCATCTGCAGGGCAGAGGGCTGGCAGCGCTGATCGTGCGAAAGGAGCCCAAGAAGCATGGCACCATGAGCTATGTGGAAGGGCCCGCGCTGGAGAAGGGGTCAAAGGTGGCGGTGGTGGAGGATGTGGTAACCTCCGGAGCCTCACTATTAAGAGCCATTGACCGGATTGCCGCTGCCGGCTATGAGCCGGTTCAGGCACTGACAATACTCGACCGCGAGGAGGGCGGACGGGAGGTTATCGAAGAGCGCGGCTTCTCCCTGCAGGCGCTATATGATCGCAGCGATCTGGGACTGGATAAGAAAAAGGCGGAATGATAAAAAACCTGAAAATCAATTGTGCTGGGATTCGGCCTTGGGATCAAGGCTTTTAGAGCACATGCTCCGCCATGCAATCCGGGTCGTCTTCAGGGTCGGTACTTCAAATCCTGGGGCCCCATTTCAATGGTTTCGATTCTTATCTGTCTCAGGCATCTGATCCGGTGTCTGGTCCTGCAAATCAGGGGCATCCCCCGGGTGGGCATCGCCATTGTCATCCGGACTTATGGGCAGAGGGCTGTTAGGCTCCCAAACGCTCTGATTTGCCGGCACAGAGCCGGGAGGATACGATTCAGATCCATTCATCCCCTGCGGAGTGTCTCCAGGCAGAGGCCCCATGCCAGCGGGATCCATCTGGCCGGGTTGCGGCGTTGGCTGTCCGATTACTGTGAGGGGCGACTCCAGCCACAAATTCCTCCAGGTCCCATCTTCGGAATACGATACATGAGAAGCTATAACATAAGTGCCACACTGAATTGCTCTTATGGGATAGCTGATGGGCGCTGTTATGCCAGGATATAGCTGCGCTGTCTGGCCTTGTGGATAGCTGGTCTCAATCCCAGGAGGAAGTCCGGGAGTGATTACCGCTTGAGTGGCATTGTTGCCGTAATAGGTCAGCGTAACTGTAACCATTGCACTATCGCCCAAGTTCACCGATGGAGGTACGCTCTGGCCGGCTGTCAGCTGTGCCGTAGCCGGTCCCATTAACGCTCCAATCCCCAGGAGCAAAAGAACCCACACCAATCCCAAGTGTTTCATCGACTCCATATTTTTTCCGGCGAGATTTAAAGATAGCTGTCATACGAGATTTATATGAGATCTATTCACGGTATTGATCACGATTTCTATCTCTGGAGAGGAGAAATTCAATCTGGCCATACATAAAATACTTATTTGGATTGAAGATATGCATATCTAATGGACGTCTCTTTCTCTGCCTGGCGGCATTCGCGCGAAGAGAGCTTGCAGCTCAAAGGGGATAGCTTCTCCTTCCTCTTCGATAGGCGCTACACCAACAGGCTCAATCGAATGAGCCGGGTTTTCTTCGAGGCTTATGTCGTCGCCACCAAAGAGTTGGCCGCGCAGGAGGACCGCTTCCCCAGCTTAAGCGAGATCGATGCAAAGATGGAGAGCGGTGCCGTCTATGCATTCAAGGATCGCCTGATGAAGAACACCGAGTTCTTCGAGGAGGTCAAGATATCCGGCGTCTCTTACCTGGTTCCGCGCGCCCTCAAGTTCGTGGATTCCACGGGAACGTATACCGATCTGATTCTGAACTTCGATGAAGGGGCAGCGGTCCTCCCCACCCGCAGGAAGACCCCCTCTCTTGCCGAGACGACGGTGCCCCCCACCGAGGAAGGGGAAGCTGCCTCCTTCGAGACGGAGGAGGATATAGAATTTTCAGCGGAACCCGAAGACAAAGCCGCACCTGAGCCCAGGCCGGAATCCTATTCCCGTATATTCGAAAAGGCCGCGAATACAACCGCAACTGAGGATGAGGAAGCTGACTTGCCCGAGCCTCCCGTCGCGAAGGCGGAAGAAGCCGCTCCTCCAAAGCCCTCTGCCACCGCCACCTTTGCCCCATCCTCGGGAAAAGAGCCACCATCGCTCCCTGCGAAAGGAAGAATGAGCAAAGAGATGATAGTAGCAGCTCTGGCTGGTTTGATCATGCTGATGGCGGTGGGAGGCTATATATTATCCGGCGGCATTCCCCAAAATTCGTCAAGCAAGCCTCTGATTTTTGTTGATTATTCTGCTTATCTGATCAATTCCAGCAACGAAAGCTACCTGGGCTTTGACATAAGCAATCCTCATGGGATGCCCAATCTAATTGAGATGAAGCTGCCCTCAAACATCGATGAGAGCATAAGCGCCAGGGGAGGAATCGTCACCATAGCTCATGGTACTGATACCCTGGTGAGGATGAACACCAGCACAGACGCCAGCGTGAAGATCTATCTGCTTAACAACTGGTCCCAGGTCCCCTTGACCCTTAACTTTTCGGGCACTGAGGATTATGATACCAGTCTGCAGGTCCATAGCCAGGATTACCTTGTCACTCGCAAGAATGATACCCTGATCTTGAGCTTGAATCTGACCGGGGATGGCGTGAAGTTTGAGCAGAGCTACGCCGAAAAATCCTAGTCCGCCCCTTCTGGCGGTGAGGGCGAAGAGAGAGGATGCGCCAGCTACTCTGAAGATGGTCATAGCTCAAGGCTTCCTTGATCGCGGCCGCAAGGTGGTGGAGAAGAGCGGTCATGTGGAGATACCGGTCAGGTGCAACATCCCCGGTTTACTTGTCATATCTCAGGAGAGTCCGATGTACTATCGAAGGGCTCCAGATCTGGCAGAAGCTATGAGTGACCAGCTGTTGCCAGAGGAGATGGAGCTTCTTCCTCGTGGATGGCATATCCAGGGGGATGTGATAGTGGTCAAGATCCATCCTCGCCTTGACTCTCACCAGGATCGCATAGCACGGGCCCTTTTGAACTTTTATCCTCGCTGTCATACAGTGTTGCGCGACTATGGCATAGAGGGTCCTTTCAGAGAGCCGGTGCGGGAGATCATCGCAGGCACAAGAACGGAGACCGTGCATCGAGAGAATGGGGTCACCTTTCATCTTGATGCCAGGAAGGTGATGTTCTCAGCAGGCAATCTGAATGAGCGCATGCGCATGGGCAATCTCGGCCGGGGAGAGTACGTGGTGGACATGTTCGCAGGTATCGGCTATTTCTCTCTTCCCATGGCCGTCCATTCCCGGCCCAGGAAGGTCCTGGCCATTGAGCTGAACCCCAATGCTTACCACTACCTCTGTCTGAATATCAAAAAGAATGGGGTAGAGAGGATCGTGGAGCCCGTTCTGGGTGATTGCGCGAAAGTGACCCCAGAGGGGGTGGCTGACAGGGTGGTGATGGGCATGGTTCAGGTAACGGATCGATATCTTCTGAAGGGGATCGGGGCTCTGCGCTCCGGCGGAGTGCTGCATTATCATCAGACTGTGCCCTCCTGGATGCACCCAAAAAGAGCGGTATGCGACATTGAGGAGGCAGCAAGAGCTTTGGGGAGACGATCTGAGATTTTAGGCTGTATCCGGGTCAAGAAGTACTCTCCAGGAGTGGTTCACTCTGTGGTGGATGCCAGGATCAAATAGCCATTGAGAACGTCCGCGCCGTCAGCAGACGCTCATCTGGCTTTAGGGGCAGCGGATCGATAGATTAATAACTACCTGTTGCAAGGTTAGTGGCGAAGCCCGGTAGTGTAGCGGTCAATCACAGGAGGCTCTGGACCTCCTTACCTAGGTTCGAATCCTGGCCGGGCTATTCTCTCGTCTTGAATTATGGCTCAATGCGATCTTTCTTCAGTTCATTGATGGCCTCTGGGGTGAGCCTGATCTCTGCCAGCTGGATTGCCCCCATGGAGGAGATCATTCTGGTCATCATCTCCGATATGCTCCTGCCCAGGTCTTCTTCTTTGCTGGAGAGGAACATAGATAATGCATAGCCAAGGTTATATGCCGTCCAGCTGGCATAGGTGAAGTGGACCATAAGGTCCTCCACCCTCCCCTCAATCCAGGGGCCATCCGATTCTGCGTAGATCACTCTGGACCGGATCTGATTCAAGCTCTGGATCTCCGCCTCAAACTGAACCAAGCCATAAACCATAAGAACTCACATCCTTTTTAAATAAAATACTCTGGCTGTATCTTCTTCATCCACCTGTTCCGGCCATTTGCTGCTTAATAGCTATTGTTATTAATCTCTCCTTCCTATTGAACATTGTTGTTCTTCCCCGGATGCTCGCGTGCTCAAAGGGGATGTGGCCTAAACCATGTATTAGCTGAGACGGGATGAGAAAGCAAAAATTTATATCCTATCACTATCTTATGGTTAGTATGCAAAAGTAATTGTGAGGTGAAATAGATATGTGGGACAAGAAATATCCATCTATATTCGATATATTTGAGAGTTTCACAAAGGGCTTCCCCTTCGAGAGAAAGGAGAGGTTCGAGGATGATTGGTTCAAAGAGCCCTTTGAGAGCATGATCCAGAGGTTCGAGGAATCCATGCCCTCGGAGTTCAATGAACTTGTTCGCGAGGAGAAGACTCCCTCTGGCGTATCTCGCCGCTATGGCCCCTTCGTCTATGGCTTCAGCTACACTGCAGAGCCGGGAAAGGAGCCCATATTCCAGGAGTTTGGCAACATCAAGCCCTCTCATCGGGGAATTGAGCCCAGCGAGGGCAGAGAGCCATTGGTCGACGTCATGAGCGAGAAGGACAAGTTCAAGGTATTCGTCGAGCTCCCAGGAGTTGAAAAGGAGAAGGTAAAGCTGGATGTAGCGGATGACAGCGTGGAGATCAAGACCGATGACGAGAAGAAGTTCTACAAGATGATATATCTGGACTCCACCATAGATCCGGATAGCGCCAAGGCCTCTTACAAGAACGGCATACTCACTCTGGAGCTGGATAAAAAGGAGAAGAGAAAAGGAAAAGAGGTGAAGATAGACTGAGGTGGATGAAAGAGGTCCACAATGGGCGGGACTATGTCGTCCTGCTCTGATTATTTTTCTTCGGCCCGTTCAGTGATCTGCCGCATATCGCGGAATCGATGATAATCAGCGAGTAATTTTACATATTATGCCTAGATATGGGCTATATGAAACTCATATGATCTAAAATGATGGGATAATGCTCTAATAAAAGGCCAATGTGAAAAACAATTACTTAAATGATTTCGTATTATGTGGATTACATGCAGCAGATGAGTGAGATTTGGGGTCAGGGGATTGAGCTTGGAGATGGGGGTCAAAAGGGCATACTTTTGGGCCTCAGCAGGATTATGCACGGCAAGTATGGGGATGTAATCCTCCTATGTACTGTTATGGCTGCCTTCGTTATGCTCCTGGCGTTCTCTGCCTCCTGCTAGATAGAGTGGCAAAAATCCAGACAAAGCAAAGGGATGATATCGGCCTATCCAGAGATATGCAAAACGCCCTCTTTTTTAATAACAAAGATTAAATCACCCCCGGTATTCTGAAACCATACCGAGGATTGGGAAATGGACAGGAATGAGTTGGTAAATGAGCTTGCCCGCAGGCGTGGCTTTCTCTGGCCCGCTTTCGAGCTCTATGGCGGAGCCGCGGGATTTTATGATTACGGCCCTCTGGGAGCACCCCTCAAGAGGCGCATTGAAGACATCTGGCGGCAGTACTTCGTAATTGCCGAAGGGTTTGCAGAGATCGAGGCCCCAACCATCGGGGTGGAGGGCATCTTCCAGGCTTCTGGCCATCTGAGCGGCTTTTCCGATCCCCTCACCGGATGCAAAGAATGCAAGGAGGTATACCGGGCGGATCACCTGATAAAGCATATCATAGAGGTTCCCGATGCCCTGACGAATGAGGAGATCTATCGCTGCATGCAGGAGAATGAGATCACCTGTCCGGAGTGCGGCGGCGAGCTCTCCAGTGTCTATGAGTTCAATCTCATGTTCAAGACCATGATCGGCCCGGGAAACAAGATGACCGGCTACATGCGGCCGGAGACTGCCCAGGGGATGTTCATCAACTTCCCCCGGCTCCTGCGCTACTTCCGGGGGGCTCTTCCATTCGCGGCAGTGCAGATTGGCAAGTCCTATCGAAATGAGATCTCCCCCCGCCAGGGTGTGATCAGATTGAGGGAGTTCACCCAGGCCGAGGCAGAGATCTTCATCGACCCAAGAGACAAGACCCATCCCAGATTCGATGAGGTCAAGGCAATCCGGATGAAGTTCTACTCCCAGGAGGCGCAGGAGAAGGGGGTGGAGGAGGAGATGAGCTTTGGCGAAGCGGTGGAGAGGGGAGTTGTCGCTCACCAGACCCTGGCCTATTATGTGGCCAGGACCTATCAGTACCTCCTGGCGGTGGGCATAGACCCGCAAAAGCTCCGCTTCCGACAGCACAAGTCCGATGAGATGGCCCATTATGCTGCTGACTGCTGGGATGCGGAGGTCCTTTTGGACCGTCTGGGCTGGATAGAGCTGGTGGGGGTGGCAGACAGGACCGACTATGACCTCAAAGCCCATACAACAGTCAGCAAGGTGAACCTCTCTGTCTTTGTGAACTATGGCCAGCCGAAGAAGAGGAAGAAGACCGTGGTCAAGCCTGATTTCAAGGCTTTGGGGCCGATGTTCAAGTCGAAGGCCAAAGCGGTTGGAGAAGCCCTTCGCGCTCTGGCACCAGAGCAATTGGCCGGTGAGAAGATTCAGGTAAATATTGATGGGGAGACGATAGATATCGACCGAAGTCTGGTTTCCTTTGAGAGCGTGGAGGAGGAGGTGCGGGGAGAGGAGGTGGTGCCTCATGTGATAGAGCCCTCCTTTGGCATCGATCGGATACTCTATTCCATCCTGGATCACTCCTACTATGAGGATGAGATCGATGGAGAGAAGAGAGCGGTTCTCCGGTTCAAGCCTCAGGTTGCGCCAATTGAGGTGGCGGTTCTGCCCTTAATGGATAGAAGCGAGCTGGTCGGACCAGCAAAGAAGATCCTGGAGGAATTGCGTTCCCGGGGCATGCGAACTGACTATGACACCTCGGGATCCATCGGAAGGCGCTACCGACGCAACGATGAGATCGGGACCCCCTATGAGGTCACTATTGACTATGAGACCATTGAAGAGGGCACTGTCACCATCAGGGATAGGGATAGCATGAGTCAGGTCAGGGTTGCTCGCTGGCAGGTTGTCGACAAGTTGCAGGCCCTTCTCAATGGGGATCTTCTGTTCCAGGATGCTGGCGATCCGGTCCGTTCAGCAAAGAGTGATTGATTGGAAAAAGGCGAGTGGAAAATGGATATCTCGGGAAAGGAGCGTTCGGTGGGAGTCCTATCCCTGCCTGATATCGTCGCCGACTGGCAGAAAAAGCTAATAGGGGAGGCGAGAAGAAAGGCCATTCACCTCTCTGGCCTCTCTGTCCCTCTCTCTCTTCTGCTCTTGGGCAGGAGCTTTACCATCGCCTTTGTGGCCCTTGCTCTGGCTATCTCTCTGATTCTAGAGTGGCAGAGGCTGAAGGGAAAAATCCGCCTTCCAGAGGTGCGAGCCCAGGAGGAGCACAAGGTGGCCAGCTTCGTCTATTACATCACTGGCTGCCTCCTGTGCGTCGTTTTTCTTCCTAAGATGATAGCATTGAACGCCGTGCTGTTTCTCTCTTTGGGCGACACCATCAGCGGCCTCGCAGGATCGATTCTGGCCAACGCCGATGTGCGAGGCAGAAGGAAGATGTGGGGCTGCAAGTCCCTTCCGATCATGGCCGTCATGTTCTCCAGCTGTCTTCTGATCGGATATCTGGTCTCGGGCATCACCCAACTCTCCTTTCCGGTCTATCTGGCAGGAGCGGCTGCGGCAACGATTGCCGACGGCGTGGCAGTGATCATAAACGGCAATAGCCTTGATGATAACTTCTCCATACCGGTGTTCTCCGGCCTGGTGATGACCGGGGCGGCAGCATTTTTTTAGAGTTCCTCCTCATTTGGGGTCAATGGAAAAGGTTTTTTAGTCTGGGGATTGTACTCTTTCAGCGCTCAAAAGCAGCAAATAGCTGCTGGGTTATGGGAATAGGAGGATTGGATAAATGAATATTATACTGCTCGGCCCGCCGGGATCCGGCAAGGGCACACAGGCTAAGATGATTGCCGACAAGTACAAGGTCACCCACGTCTCTACCGGTGACATTCTGAGGGAGAACGTCCGCAGCGGCACCCCCCTGGGGGTTGAGGCCAAGAAGTTCATGGATGCAGGAAAGCTGGTTCCGGATGCCCTGTTGATCGATATCATCAAAGATCGCCTGGCTAAGGATGACGTTAAGGGCGGATGGATGCTGGACGGATTCCCCAGAACCATGCCCCAGGCGGAGGCTCTGGACAAAATTCTGCCCACTCTGGGCCAGAAGATCGATGTGGTCTTGAATATCGATGTTCCCGATGAGGAACTGGTCAAGAGGGTCACAGGAAGAAGGATGTGCAAGTGCGGCACCACCTATCACGTTCAGTTCAATCCGCCAAAGGTTGAAGGAAAGTGCGATGCCTGCGGAGCGGACCTCTACCAGAGGGCGGATGACAACGAGGAGACGGTCAAGCAGAGGCTGTCTGCCTATCACGCCCAGACCCAGCCCCTGATTGACTACTACAACAAGCGTGGCATTGTGGCCACGGTGCTTGGCGTGGGCGACATCAAGGCTATCTTCGGCGAGGTCGTCAAGGCACTGGACAAGAGGGCATAGAGCCTTCGATATCATTTTTTTAAAAATTTTTGGCCAATCCCTGTTAGGTTAAATTGACAACAGACTTAAATACTATCATGCTCATTAATAGTTATATATTGGAGGGAAAGGCATGATCGGCATTGTAAAAATTTCTTTGTTTTTTGCTTTGATGATATCGACGGCAGCAATCTATGCGGCACAGCCTTGGGACGACAGCAGCGGCTGGGGTGATGGCGGCTGGGTGGATGAAGGAGCCGGTAGTTGGGATGGCGACACAGAAAGCTGGGATGGCGGTTCAGGCGGTGGAGATGGTAATAGCGGATCGAGCAGCAATGATTACGGCGGAAGCGATTCCTGGGGGTCTCCAATTCCTGCAGAGATGACATCAAGTGATGAAGCCGTCTTCCCGAGCAGTATCTCAGAAAGCTCATCTACATTAATTGAAGAAGACTCTGCTCAATATGCCAAACGCGATATAGCATATTCAATGGCCGCGGGAGGTAGTAGTAGGAACATTTTCTGGATTGTCTCTCGAGATGGCAGCCAGAACTGGCGTTCAGTCAATATTCCATGCAATCGTTATGCCAGGTTGTCCTTTATACCTTCAGATTCCGGACAATTAATCATGGAGGAACTTTATCCGAACAATCAGGTCCGCACCTACTATTATGGAACTGTGGTAGCATTTAGGCAATATCGAGCCTGGTTCTTCGCCGATACATCAGGAACACATAGAATGAGATATAAGATAGATAACGGTCCTTATAGCGATACTCTGACCTTCTATGTGGGCAATTGTGGTGGAGGAGGCAGCGGTGGGATTTGCCCATGCTGTGGTCGCCCCTATTGAGAGGTGGATCATCCTCTCCATTCTTTAATTAAATGTGGGATATCGTTTTTATCCAAGAGCCTTCCTTTCAAGCGCTCTGGCAGATCCAGACAGCGAATTTTGTGCCCCAGCAACCTTTTTATCCCCTCCCGCCGCTAGCCCCTCCTCATGATACTTGTCTATTCCCTGGGAGGTTCAATCCTCGCCGGCCGCGATGCAAAAAGCCTGCAGGAGTACGCCGATGCCTTAAAAGAGCTAGCAAAAGCGCACCAGATCTACGTCGTGGTGGGCGGGGGCAGGATTGCCCGCGAGTACATCGAGAAGGCCCGCGATCTGGGCGCCTCAGAGATGTTCTGCGACCTCATCGGCATCGGGGCGACAAAGCTCAACTCCGCTCTGCTCATCGCTGCCCTCGGACGAGCTGCCCCCCAGGAGATCCCGGAGACCTATGCCCAGGCTGCTCGCCTGGCTAGCCCCGGCAGGATCGTGGTCATGGGCGGAGTGGCCCCGGGCCAGACCACAGACGCCGTAGCCGCCCTGCTGGCGGAGTATGTGGGCGCGGACCGGCTGATCATCGCCACCTCCGTAGACGGAGTCTACACCGCTGATCCGGAAAAAGATCCTAAAGCGGAGAGGATCGCCAGTATGACCCACGGAGAGCTGTCGAGAATGGCCGCCCAGACGGATATGAAAGCCGGCTCCCGCTCCCCTGTCGATCCCCTGGCGGCCAAGATCATAGAGCGAAGCCGGATTCCCACCACCATCGTCTTCGGAAAAAAAATCGAAAACCTGAAAAAAGGTGCCCTGGGGGGGCACAGTGGAACTGAGATCAGGCAGGAGTGAGGGTTTTGATCAGGTCCGCTGGGGAGACGAATCCCCAGAGGGTGCCGTCCTCTGAGACTACCAGCTGGCCAGAGCCGGTCTTGCCCAGCATCTTGATCGCCTCGTAGATGGTATCCTCGGAGTCGATGGTCAAAAATCCCCGGCTCATGAACTCTCTCGCTTCCTGATCCCCCTTTCCGTCCGCTATCGCCCGGACGATGTCCGTCTGGTTGACCATCCCCGGGGAGCTGTCCTCGACGAGTGCCTCCTGAACGCCGTTGTGCACCAGAATGCGCGCTGCCTCCTGCATGGAAGCTCCAGGGGGAATGCGCACTGCGCGACGGGCGATCTTCTTGATGGCCAACTTGGGCACGGATATCATCGCGTCCACGTGGATCATCAGCCGGCTCATGGTGTCATCCCTGCCCCGGACGGTGCCCCGAATGTAGAGCTTGTTGACGGGAGTGGGTCCCACTTCTACCTCATCGCCCACATTGAAGTCTCTGATGTTGCCGATGATTCGGATCACGCCATCGCATAGCTGAGTGTGCATCACCTTGTTGAATATGATCTCGCTGGCGGTGGTTCCCTCCATTAGCACGCCATTCCTGAGAACGGGTACGGTCACCACATCCCCCGTGGCCTCGACATTGAGCGCCTCATAGGCGGATCCTGTGGCCCTGTAGCCCCCCTTGGGGCCAGGCACCCCCTCCACCAGATTGAGGGCTTTCAGGGATTGCATCTGATTTCGGATGGTTCCCGGATTGCGGTCTATAAGCTCGGCGATCTCTTCGCCCTTAACTGCTCTTCCTTCAACACGATAGATGTTGATCAGCGCGGTTAGTATATCTCTTTGAACAGGTGTCAAATCCATGGTTAGATCAAGATTGTTCATGATTAATGTCCTATATAGATCTATTGATTGTAGGGGACTTATGAAAATTCCGTTTAATTTTAATCCTGCTCATGTTCCTCCTTGAACAGTTAAAATCTTGTTTAATGGCAGAAAAATTGTTTTATTTCCTCATAGGGCATATCTTCTTCCCTTTGTGCGGAAATCGTCCCATTCGCTGCCAGATTCTCTTCATCGGTTCTTTCATAATGTTGCCCCAGGACTCCGGGTAGCAGGAGCAGGGATAGACCTCTCCTGAGGGAGTTACATGCATCCAGCTTCTGGCCGCAAAGCAGCCAAAGCGTCGATAGGCGTCGGGAACGGAGAAGATCCTGGGCGCTCCCCTGGAGGAGACGAATTCCGCCAGATGGGCGTGCTCCGCAGAGGTCAGGGCCAGGCCCTCGCGACCGGACCAGCGGCCAGTGGATACCACCTCGAATAGTGTCAGCTCATGCGCTCCTGTGCTTCTGGCCAGCTGGTGAAACCTCTCCAGATGGCAGAGGTTTTCCCGGCGAACTACGACATAAAGGTCAACCAACAGTCCAGCCAGAAGGGCATTTTTCACCGCCTGCATCGCCTCGGAGAAGACGCCCTCCCTTCCCCGCATGGCATCGTGCTCCTCAGCCAGGGGGCTGTCCAGGCTGACATTGACCGCATAAAGGCCAGCATCTTTTAGCCGCTCTGCCAGGGAGAGGGTAAATCCCGCTCCAGAGGTGAAGAGGGTGGATATGGCTCTGTCGTCCACATGTCTCACCAGCTCCGGCAGTTCTCGATATAGGGTCGGCTCTCCCCCATCGAATATCACCAGGGAGGTTCCCATGTCCAGAACCTGGCTTATGAGGTCTTGGACTGCGTTCGGATCGAGGCACAGCCGGTTTCCGGAGTTGGGCAGGGCGCAATGCGAGCAGCGGTTAGGGCATTCCTCGGTGATGGAGATTGTCACCTGGTCCGGGGTGCGCAGGCCCATGAGAGCCCGGATGCGACTATTTGCCAGCCGGTCAAATGCTTTGCCTGGCAGGGGAGGAATCCAGGTTGATAGGGAGAGCTGCTCTGTTCCTGCCCGCACCGCCAGCTGGCCATCGAAAAGCTCCATGCTGGATCTGATAGCGGGCAAGCTGGCAAGTGGTCCTGTAACCCTGATCTTCACCCGATCCCCCTCCAGCCTGGCATCCGCCCGGACCAGAGGGCTGCGATAAAGGGGATAGGACCTGTCCGTGATGGTGTCGGAACTCGGTTCTGGATCGACCTGGGCGGGATTCATCCTCGCTTTCCTCAATAGACATCGTGGGGGTCAAAGACCTTCTCTCCCACCACCCGGCCATCAATGGTGCGATAAAAGCAGGATCTATAACCGGTATGGCAGGCACCGCCCTCCTGCTCGATCAGGAGCAGTATGGCGTCCTCATCGCAGTCCACTCTTATCTCCCTGACAAGCTGAAAGTGGCCGGATGACTCCCCTTTAAGCCAGAGCTTATTTCGCGATCTGGACCAGTAATGAGCCTTGCCGGTCTCTTGGGTCTTGGCCAGAGCCTCATCGTTCATATAGGCCAGCATCAGCACCTCTCCTGTCCTCCAGTCCTGGGCGATGGCCGGAATCAACCTCTCGTTCATACAGAAAAATTATAGCGGATATTTCCTATAAGGGCCTTGCCCAGAAAGAAGGGAAGACATTTTTCATATGAGAGTGAACGGAGAATTATGAGCTGCATCACCTGCAAGGGCCGGGGAGAGTGCGGCCAGCCGGTCTGCCCCATAGTCCGCCGGCTGGAGGAGCTGGTATCCCTCCCCAAGATCGGCAGTCGCATGGAGGGATTCACCCCACCGGAGGTCTTCGTGGGCCGATTCGGCTATCCCCTGGTCAGAGCTGGGCCCGTCCTCCCATCTGCCCGGGCCGAAGAGCTGCCTCATCTGGGGATGAACATGGATGAGATCATCTCTGCCCGCATGGGGATGGTCCGTTCCGAGACCAAGGTTCGGGTAATGGAGGCAGACGAGCCTGGAAGGCTTCTGGAGGCCTGCCAGCAGATCGCTATGTCCTCTGCCCCGGTGGGAGCGGAGGTCTCCTTCATCAAACCGCCCCGGAGAAGGCTACAGTTCGATGGCGTCCTCTCCCCCACCGGTCCATCCGGGGAGCTGGCTAAGATGGAGATCACCACCAATCCCCTAATCCCCCGCAAGGTGGACCAGATCGTCCTGGACCGGGGTGCTCCGGCGGATGTGGCAATCGCGGAGCTTTACTCTGCAGGCATAGATATCGATCACCTCTCCCGACTGCTCTCTATAGGCTTGCTGGGCAATAAGAGGCGGCTTGTCCCAACCCGCTGGTCCATAACGGCATCTGACGACATGATCGGCAAGAGCCTGAAGGATGTGGTTCTTGATTTTCCCGAGGTTAAAGGCTACCATTTGTTCTCTGGGGAGGAACTGGGAAACCACTTTGAAGTCCTCCTTTTTCCCCGGCCCTTCAGCTTCGAGCTGATTGAGATCTGGCGGCCTCATTCCCTCTGGGCGGAGGAGGGATTTATAGGCCGGGATGGGGAGGACGCCCGTCCCAAAAAGGGCTACAGCCCTCTGGCCGGCGGTTACTATGCCGCTCGGCTCGCCGTGCTGGAGCATCTCTCTCGCTGGGGTCGGCAGGCAGGGGTGCTGGCGATAAGGGAGATCTCAGAGGACTACAGGATACCTCTAGGGGTCTGGGTGGTGAGGGAGGTGGCGCGAAAGGCGATGAGCTCAGATCCCACGCGCTTTGACGCCCTCTCCTCCGCTCGAGAGGTGATGGCTGGCCGGCTGCATACCCCTGAAGTCTCCTGGCTCAAAAAGGCGGAGCTTCTGACAGGATCAACGCAAAAGAGGCTGAACGAGTTCTAGCCCGATAAGATGAAAAGAGGCTCTTCGCTGAATTATGTGGATGAGTTCAGGCTGAGAATATGGCCTCTGTTCCTCTGTATCTCTGTGGTTGGGTCAGAGCATAGCGGCTTTCCACAGAGGCGAAAAGATGCAGAGAATTTGCGATTCAAGTTTACCCCTACCAGATAGCGCGGAGCCTGAAAAGAATGCTGATCAAAGTATGTAATGAGGAGGGAGGCAAAAGTCAGGCTTTCGGGTGGGAAAGAAATGAGATTCGACCTTTGCCATTAGTTATATACGGCAATTGCCGAGATATAAATGTTTCGGTACAGATTCTTTTATTATAAGATGATCTTGTTCAAACAGGCTTGCACAAAGAGCTTCAATGAGATCCTCGATCTAAAGAAAACGGAAAAATGCCGGGATCCAGGGGGTCTGGATGATTCGGATATTCAAATGATTTAGAAGGTGACGCCCGTTCAGGGCGTTCATCTCAATCCAGAGAGGATCTTTTTCATCACCTCAGCAGCCAGGACCACCACCAGTCCGGTTGTCAGGATCAGAATCCAGCTCTCGGATGTAAGCGGCCTGGTCTCGAATATGAACTGCATGAAGGGGATGTAGACCACCGCCAGTATGGCCAGAATTGAGGCCGCAATTCCCATGAGCAGGGTCTTGTTCCCCAGGGGATTCATCCTGAAGACGGACTCCTGCAAAGAGCGGCTGCTGTAGGCATTGTAAACCGTGAAAAAGCCCAGGCCCACGAATGCCACCGTCCGGGCATAGCTCAGATCGGGATTCGATTGTAGGGTTATTATGTACATCCCCAGGGTTCCAGCTACAATGGCGGCAGCGATTCCCAGGGTGTAGATCATCAGGGGCCGGGAGGGCATCGATTCTTTTGGATCGCGGGGCTTCCGTTTCATGATATCGGAGTGAGAGGGCTCCAGGGCCAGGCCGATGGCGGGAAACTCCTCTGCCACCACGTTGATCCACAGGATCTGGGCGGCAAGAAGGGGGAGGGGAAATCCCAGGGCAACGGCGAAGAAGATGGTGGCCAGCTCGGCAAAGCTGACAGAGAGCAGATAGGAGGTGCCTTTTCTGATATTGTCGAAGATCCTCCTCCCCTCTTCTATGGCGCTGACGATGGTGGCGAAGTTATCATCGGCGATGACCATATCCGAGGCCTCTTTGGTGACCTCGGTGCCCGTCCTGCCCATGGCTACGCCGATATCGGCAGCAGTCAGAGCAGGGGCGTCGTTCACTCCGTCTCCGGTCATGGCTACGATATGGCCTCTTGCTTTCAGGGCCTCCACTATGCGGACCTTGTGCTCAGCGGTGACCCTGGCAAATACTGATACGTCATCTATGTGCTCACGCAGATCCTCGGAGCTCATCCGATCGAGCTGGACTCCTTCGATTACCTCTCCGTTGCCTATCCCCAGCTCCTTGCCGATGGCCCTGGCGGTCAGGCGGTGGTCTCCGGTGATCATGACCGTTCTTATGCCTGCCATCTTGCTGACTCTTATCGCCTCAGGAACCTCCTTTCTCGGTGGGTCCATCATGCCAGTCAGGCCGGCGAAGATCAGCCCGGACTCTATGCAATCCACTTCAACCGGGTCGTTGTTCGATATGGGCTTCCAGGCGAGGGCCAGGACCCGGAGGGCGTTCTCTGCCATATCGTCTGCGTCTGCCAGGATCGATCTTCTATCCTCCTCCGTCAGGGTCTTCGTCCCATTGGGGGTCGTGGTCTTTGTGCAGTGGCTCAGCACCACCTCTGGAGCGCCTTTCATGGAGACTATATAGCCCTCTTTATGAACCTCGTCCACAGTGGTCATCCTCATGCGCTCGGAGTCAAAGGGATACTCAATGAACCTGCTGCTGCTATCTTTTATCTTATCGAGAATCCCTGCTTTTTTGGCTGCCACGATAAGCGCTCCCTCCGTAGGATCGCCCACCACCCTCCAGCCGCCATTGGCCCTCTCTATGGCAGAGTTGTTGGCATGCACTCCAATCTTGAGAATCCTCGCCAGGTCCTCTTCTGTGGGCTCGAGCTTTGCTCCCTGGGATATGAACTGGCCGGATGGATCGTATCCTGCCCCCGTGACCTCGATCTTTCTGTAGGTGCGGATCTCACGAAGGGTCATCTCTCCTGTGGTCAGAGTACCGGTCTTATCGGTGCAGATCACCGTGGTCGAGCCCAGGGTCTCCACTTCGGGAAGCCTTCTGATGATGGCGTTCTTCTTTGCCATGGCCTGGGTTCCAAAGGCCAGGGCCAGTGTGACTATGAAGGGAAGGGCTTCAGGGATGCCGGCTACTGCCAGAGCGATGGAGGCGATGAGGGCATCTATGACCGGCAACCCCCGGCTGAACATGAGGATGAAGACGATCGCCGATATCACCATCACTAAAAGGGCCTGCCTTTTCGCCAGCTGCTGGAGCTTGATCTTGAGAGGCGGCTCGGCCTGCTCCTGCTTCATCAGGCCTGAGATCCTTCCTAGCTCTGTGCCGAGACCGGTGGCGGTGACTATTGCCCGACAGTTGCCCTGAGATATGATGGTCCCCATGAAGACCATATTCTTCCTGTCTGCCAGCGCTATATCCTCGGGCAGGGTCTGGGCCAACTTTTCCACCGGCATGGACTCTCCGGTTAAAGAGGACTCGATGACCTGAAGGGAGGTCACCTCCAGGATGCGGCCGTCGGCTGGCACCTTATCCCCCGCCTCCAGGAAGACCACGTCCCCTGGAACAAGGTCTGCAGCAGGTATGGTGCTCATCTGACCGTCTCTGATCACATCCGCCTCTGGGGCCACCATCTCCCTCAGCGCCTCCATAGCCTTCTCTGCCTTGTACTCCTGGACGAAGCCGATGATGGCAACTAAAACGACGATCCCCAAGATGACATAGGCATTGGTGGTCTCTCCGGCGATAAAAGAGATGATAGCGGCAAAGATCAGCACCAGGACCATGTAGTCTTTGAACTTGCCTATGAATATTTTCAATGGTGAGGGTTTGGTAGGGCTTTCAAGCTGATTGGGGCCGTGCTGGGAGAGCCTTTCTTTTGCCTGCGTCGAGCTTATGCCTTTTTGGTCGGAATCCAGCTTGGATAAGACCTCTTCCGTTGTCATCGTGTGCCAGTTCACAGTTTTTCAGACCCCTATCGCATTGGGATAAAGTGGAGTCCGTCAATTGTAGAAATACTTAACGCTGATTCCTATGAAATTCTGAGGCTGTTCCCTTCAAGCCTGTTTCCATATAGGCCCTCTTCGATATCTGCAAATCATCTCTTGGCTCAAAACTTCTATTCATTTTGTCTTCCTTGATCGGATGTGCCGTTCGACAAGTTTATGTATCATCAGTCTAACCGAAAAAACGTGCCTCTGAATACAATACAGGTCCCAATTATCGATCATAGAACCATGCTCTCAGAGCAGAAGGGGCGTGCTTTGGGAGTCTATAGCCACACAGTCTTTTCTTTCTTTTAAGGGCAACTGGCAGTTGCCCCGAAAATCAATCAGAGCAGGGATGATACTATGCCATCAGATTTATCAGAAAACGAGTATCTTGTGCTGAAAGCGATATCAGAAGGACTTTCAGATCCAGGGAGCGTTGCCCACGAGCAGCAGATGAAGATCGAGACGGCCCGAGCGGCAGCCGATCTACTGGCAGAGCAGGGCCTGATCCAGGTGCATAAGTCAGTGGATGAGACTTTTTCCCTCACCGATGAGGGAGCTGCATATGCCAGGGAGGGCCTGCCAGAGAGAAGGCTCCTTCTATCTTTAGGAGGGGGTATGCCCATGTCCGAGATGAAGGACCCTGCCCTCAAGATCGGCCTGGGCTGGCTGCGTAAGAAGGGCTGGGCGACGATCGAAGGGGGATTGATCAAACCCCTAAAAGACGCTGACAAGGGCGAGGATGAGCTGATCCTGGAGGCTTTAAGAGATGGAGTCAGCTCCAATCCCAAATGGGACGAGAAGGCCCTCGCTGCTTTGAAAAGCCGGGGGCTTGTCACCTCCAGCAAGAGCAAAGAGTGGCGCTACATCATCACCGAATCCGGCCGCCTGGCAATAACAAAGCTCGAGCCAAAGCGTTCCGGCACAAAGAAAGAGGTACTGGATATGCCTGCTCTCACTGCTGAGATGATAAAATCGGGGGAGTGGCAGGATGATGTGGACGGTTTATATCTGGGCTACAGAGGCTCAGTCTATCGCCCTCGCCCCTATGACGTCTCCCTCCCTGCCGATCGGATTTTTCCGGGAAAAAGGCATCCCTACCAGCGACTGATCGATAACATGCGGGAGATCATGCTGGAGATGGGATTTGTCGAGATCAAGGGGCCGATCGTTCAGACCAGCTTCTGGAACTTCGATGCCCTCTTCCAGCCCCAGGACCATCCGGCCAGGGAGATGCAGGACACCTTCTATCTGAACAGCCAGGGGGATATCCCCGATTACGCCCGGATCAAAGAGATGCATGAATGCGGCGGCAGCGTAGGGTCTACCGGATGGGGAGGCTGCTGGAGTCCGGAGGTGGCCCGGCAGGAGGTGTTGCGTACCCATACCACCGGAGTGACGATCAAATACCTGGCAGAGCATCCCCGGCCGCCGGTCAAGGCCTTCGGAATCGATCGGGTCTACCGGCGGGAGGCTATAGATTCTACCCATACCCCGGAGTTCGAGCAGCTTGAGGGAATAGTGATGGACGAGAGCGTGAGCTTCTGCCATCTACTGGGCATCTTGAAGGAGTTTTATGGAAAGATGGGATTTGAGGAGGTGCGCTTCCGCCCGGGCTACTTCCCCTACACTGAGCCTTCAGTCGAGCCCGAGGTCTATATCGACGGCCTGGGATGGGTGGAGCTGGGAGGTGCCGGGGTGTTCAGAAAGGAGGTTACAGCCCCATTCGGCATCGATCATCCCGTTTTGGCCTGGGGCCTGGGAGTCTCCAGGGTGGCCATGCTAAGGCTGGGGCTGAAGGACCTCCGGCTGCTTTATCAATCGGATATCGAATGGCTGCGCCAGACGCCGGTTTCCATCAAGCTGTGAGGAGTATACCATGCCCGTTGTCAGACTTTATTATCAGGATATGGAGAGGCTGATTGGCGCCTCTCGAGAGACGATCATGAGCAGGCTGGCCATGATGGGTGCAGACATAGGAAAGAGAGCGGAAGAGGAGTATGTGGATGTGGAGTTCTTCCCCGACCGGCCGGACCTCTATAGCTCGGAGGGGGTGGCCAGAGCGATGCAAGGATTCCTGGGGATCAAGACCGATCTAGTCAGCTACAGCGTCTCCCCCGGTCCTGTCGTCGTTCAGGTGGAGGAATCAATAAAATCGGTGCGCCCTCTGATCGGCTGTGCAGTGGTGCGGGGTCTCGAGTTCACCGATGAGGCCATCGAGTCCCTGATGGGGCTGCAAGAGGATCTGCACTGGGGCCTGGGCAGGAACCGGCGGAAGGTGGCCATAGGAGTGCACGACATATCCAGGGTACGGCCACCCTTCCGCTACTTCGGCGAGAGCCCTCAACGCAGGTTTGTCCCTCTGGACTATAGCGAGGAGATGACCATGGAGGAGATCCTGCATAATCACCCCAAAGGAAAGGATTACGGCCATATCCTGAAGGACTGTCCGGTCTATCCACTGATCGTGGATGCAGATGATCGGGTTTTATCCTTCCCGCCGATCATCAATGGCGAGCTGACCAGCGTCACCGAGGAGACGGAGGATCTCTTCATCGATGTCACCGGGACCGACCCTGTGGTCCACAAGGCCCTGAACATCGTGGTCACCTCTCTGGCGGAGCGGGGAGGGAAAATAGAGAGCGTTCTGGTGAAGAGGAGCGAGGGCGACTTTCTCAGCCCGGATCTGTCGCCCGCCAGCTGGAAGGTGAGAACTGAGGAGGCCAACCGGCTGATAGGATTTGATCTGACGGGAGCAGAGCTGGCTGAATGCCTGAAGAGGATGCGCTTTGGAGCCGTCACCGCCGGCGAGGAGATGGATGATATCGTGGTGGTGCAGGTCCCGGCCTACCGGGCGGATATAATGCACTCCTGGGACATCTTCGAGGATGCGGCCAAGGCATATGGCTACGACAATCTGGAAGCCCGGCTTCCCCAGACGGTGACCGTGGGCCGGGCCCATTCTTCTGAAGTGCGCAAGGGAGAGATCAGGGAGATCATGGCCGGCCTCGGGTATCTGGAGACCATGCCCTTCACCCTGACCAATGAGTTGGTGCACTTCCAGTGGATGCGCCGATCTGCTGCTCCGGAGGCGGCGGGAGCGGTGCGGGTGCTGCACCCCATAAGCGAGCTGCATACCATCCTCCGTACCTCGCTTCTCAGCTCCCTTCTGGAGATCTTCGCCCTCAATCAGCATCATCCTCTTCCCCAGAGGATATTCGCTGCCGGGGATGTGGTGAAAGACAAGAAGACCAGGATGAATCTGGCTGCTGCATCCATTCACAGCGGGGCGAATTATTCAGAGATCAGGTCGGTTGTGGATGCCGTCTTGAGGGAGATGGACCTCGAGGCGGATATCGTTCCCACCAAGGACAGAGCTTTTATGCCGGGAAGGGGGGCGGACCTCTTCGCAGAAGGCAAGAGGATCGGCTGCTTTGGAGAGCTGCACCCCCTGCTCTTGCGCAGCTTCGGCCTGGAGCAGCCCGCGGTAGGTCTGGAGATCGAGTGGGGAGAGCTGGAGCAATAGGTGGCTCTCCTCATCTTCCTCCTCCTCCTCTCCTTTTCCAGAAGATCTAAAACAAGAATATAAATGGTACGATATTATTATCTTATCATAATCCGAGCGTCTGATTTATCTTGATAGAGCGGCAATAGGTGAATTGGAAATGCAAAACGGCGGCTTTATTCTTATTGTCCGCCCGAAGGAAAGGTCGTGCCATGAAGGTCAGAGAATTGATGAGCTATCCCATTGTCACCGTGCCCCCCGAGGCCATGGTGCTGGATGCCATAAAGGTGATGGCCGCGCAGAAGAAGGGCAGCGTTCTGGTGGCAAAAGAGCGCCTCCTCAAGGAGTGTCTGGGAATCGTCACCACCAGCCAGATCTTCCTGGAGGTGTTTGCCAGGGGGCTGGACCCGGCCAGGGTCAGGGTCTCTGATATCATGACTCCAGCTCCACTGATCACCATCGATCTTGATGATTCCACCCAGAAGGCGGCGGAGCTGATGATTGAGCATAAGATCAGAAGGCTGCCGGTGATGAAGGATGGGGCCCTGGTGGGCATCGTCACCAGCAAGGATCTGCTGGCCTGCGTGAGATGAGGTATGGGGCAGAATCCACGATTCTCTTGGGGCGGTTTGCTGCTGCCGCAACGCAGATTTTAAATAGTCTTAGGTAAAGCTTCGAGGGTCAGAGTCGAGGTCGCCTAGCTTGGTATGGCGCAGGTTTGCTAAACCTGTTCCGCTCCGCGGATCGTGGGTTCGAATCCCACCCTCGGCGCTTTATTACCGGTAATAAAAGCAGAGCAGAAAAGGGTTTAAGCTGATAAAATCACATCATGGTTATTTCAGTTCGCCAAACGGGGATAACTCAGAGCTAAGCGGAGGCCTCACAAGGGTTTCCGCTTTTCTCTGAAAGTCTCTTTTTCAAGACCATCTTTGCACCTTCTTCAAACACGTGAGACATATTCCTAAATTCGCCTGCCGCTACTGCTTCCTCTGCTGCTTTGTAGGTCTCCGGGCTTATGCTTATGCTGAATTTTTTTGTAGGCATGATTTATATTATCGCTTTCAAGGCTAAATAGTTTTCTCACCAAGTCTTACCACTATCCTTAAATAGGAATGTGACCGAGTAATATCTCGGTGGACAGCAATGTTGAACAAAACCCTATTAGCAAGCCCGGTCACTCAAAGCCGGGATGCCGTAAAGCAGTTGATCGCCTATTTTAACCACGATAAAGCGCCTGAGGAGATGCCTGATTTCTATCGCCTCAAGGGTGAAATGGTCTTAGTGAGATCGAAAAAGGGCGATGTCTATTACGTGACCAGTCCTAAGACCTGCTCATGCCCCTCAGCGATCTATAACCCTGGCAGGCCATGTAAGCATAGCCTCCGCTTCTTTCCATCAGCCGCGAAGCCAGAGCAGGGCGATATCAGGGCAACGCTTCCAGGTTGGCCCGGAGGCCATAACGGGCCGGTAGAGGCGATCTGAAATGGCCGCCGCCAATTACCGCCAGATCCTGCAGAGATGGAGACCGGCCATAATCCTGTCAAACCTTTTTTAGGAGGCTCAGAAGATGCAAGAGCCTTTTGATTTAGCGGATGCTGTCCTTGAAATTCCAGCTTCAGAGCTGGAGCTTGTCTTAAAGGAGGCAGTGGACTTCTTCAACGCTTGCGCCGGCCTGGTTCAAGAGGCCGGCCTCCTCAGAGGGAGGGAACTCTCAAGGTTCATAACTAGGGCCTCTGATAGCCTCAAGGTCATAAGATCCCCTACTGAGAAGCTAATGCTCGTCTTTGCGTACCTTAAGCAGCTCTTAGCGAAGCTCAGGGAAGCTCTGAAGAGCAGGCCGAAAGAGGGAGGGAAGATTGTTCAAGTCTGCTCCAAAATCCAGGCCCGCGCCCTTCAGCTCATTGAATACCTCAAGGTCACAATCCAGGATGATCCTTTGCGAAGGAAGGAGATCGCCCTAGATAGCCAGCAAGCCAGGATACTCTTTTCTGGTGCAGGTGGTGAGTCTGTCAGCCGAAAGGAGACCATCAGAGCCATGAGGAGAGCTGAGGCCCTTTGGCCTGCTCTGAGGTGTGGCCATAGGCCCAGAGATGGAAGGCAAACCATGAGACTAACCGGGTTAACAAAAGATCTCCTAGACTGTGACATATGGCAACGGTCCGGCTTGACTGTATAGGGAGGATTTAGCTTAATATAGTCGAAAAATATACAATTAAATTCTATAGTCCGAGAAGGATGTATC
>ERZ1026796.615-NODE-615-length-27614-cov-3.680904_pt1 | contig 27614 bp, 25 predicted proteins | sample MGYA00520874_ERZ1026796 | MGnify/ENA primary metagenome ERZ1026796 (study PRJEB33270, sample SAMEA104284474) | anaerobic digester metagenome | biome: Anaerobic digester microbiome; feature: mesophilic sludge digester; material: Anaerobic digester biomass | place...
ACTCTGCACAACGGAAAAGGAGAGAAAGATAAGGATGAAGTATAATCCGAAGAATGTTTCACCCCTTACCAGAATACTCTTTCCCATCATGGTTACAATAATTGCCGGCCTGGTTGCTCCTGCCTCAATTGCGCTTGTGGGCTTCCTTATGTTCGGTAACCTGATACGGGAATGCGGAGTGCTCAGATCCTTATCAGAATCAGCCCAGAAGGAACTGGTTAACCTGATCACTCTGCTGCTTGGAATTACCATTTCAGCAAGCATGAAAGCGGAGTCGTTCGTTACAGTGCAGACTATTCTTATCATGCTTCTTGGTCTTGTAGCATTTGTTTTTGACACTATTGCAGGCGCCACTTTTGCACGGATCCTTAATATCTTCCTTAAAGAAAAGATAAATCCGATGGTTGGCGCTGCCGGAATATCTGCCTTTCCCATGTCGGCGCGCGTGATTCAGAGGATGGGCCTTGAAGCTGATCCGCAAAACCACCTCCTGATGCATGCCGCGGGCGCCAATGTCTCGGGACAGATTGCATCGGTTATTGCAGGCGGTGTGGTGATAAGTCTTGTACCGGGATTAATGTAGGAACCAAATTATGAACACTGATTTTATAAATTCACTGAAACTAGCCGTGATGGGAATGGCAGCAATCTTCCTTGTCATCCTGATCATATATCTTTTCGTTCATATATTCCTGAAAATCACGGGAAGGAAGAAAAAATCATGAGAGTGGCACGGATATTGGATATATTTGTATATTTACATATCTGTATATTTGCATAAACAATAAACAAAATACACACATGGAAGATATAGAAATTTGCCACTGCAACGGTGTAATGAAAAGCGAAATCGTTAAAGCCATCAGGGAAAAAGGGCTTAAGACAGTTGAAGAGGTTCAGGATGCCACGGATGCCGGAACCGGATGCGGAGGATGCATCGACGACATTGAAGAAATCCTGAAGGAAGTCAACGGTTAAACCCTGGCACAGGAGTTCATTTTATCTTCACCGGCCTGATCATATTCTCGGGGGCAAGGATCTGGTCGAGTTTTTCTTTTGACAGCAATCCCCTTTCAAGTACCAGCGAATAGACCGACAGGTTCTTTTCAAGGGCATCTTTGGCTATTGAATTAAGATCCTGGTAATCAATATACGGAACAAGAGCTGTTATAATACCTATGCTATTCTGGACCAGGTCGCGGCATCGTTCCTCGTTAGCGACGATCCCGTCGATGCAGCGGTGGCGGAGCGTGTTCATTCCGTTTATCAGCATCTCCACCGATTCGAACAGGCAATGAACTATCACCGGTTCGAACACATTTAGTTCGAGCTGACCGCCTTCGGAAGCCAGGGTCACTGTTAGGTCATTGCCTATCACTTTGAAAGCTATCTGGTTGACAACCTCCGGGATAACCGGATTCACTTTTCCCGGCATTATTGAAGAACCCGGTTGACGCGCGGGAAGGTTGATCTCGTTGAAACCGGCTCTCGGTCCTGATGACAGGAGCCTCAGGTCGTTGCATATCTTCGACAGTTTTATTGCAAGCCGTTTAACGGCAGATGAATACATCACGAAAGAGCCGGTGTCCTGAGTTGCCTCCACGAGATTTGGAGCCAGGATCAGGTCCAGCCCCGAGATCTCCCTGAGGTATTTCAATACCAGTTCAGAATATCCGGGCTCGGTGTTGATCCCTGTGCCTATGGCCGTTGCGCCCATGTTGATCTCGAGAAAGAGTTTTGCGCTAAAGTTCAATCTTTCAATCTCTTCCTCGAGTGTAACCGCGTATGCTTCAAATTCCTGCCCGAGAGTCATGGGGACGGCATCCTGAAGCTGTGTTCTTCCCATCTTTAAGATATGAGCAAAGTCGCTGCCTTTCTTCCTGAACGATGCAACAAGCCGTGTAAGAACCGTTATCAGGTTTTTGTTTGAATTAATCAGGGCTATCTTTACTGCAGTCGGATAAGCGTCGTTTGTCGATTGTGAAAGATTTACGTGGTTGTTCGGGTGACAGTATTTGTATTCACCCCTGTTGTGGCCCAGTATCCTAAGCGCACGGTTGGCAATCACCTCATTGGCGTTCATATTGGTCGATGTACCCGCTCCTCCCTGTATCATGTCGACCACAAAGTGATTATGATATTTCCCGTATCTGATCTCCCTGCAGGCAAGTACTATTGCATCCTTTATGCCAGGATCAAGCAGTCCGAGCTCAAAATTGGCTTCGGCTGCCGACTCCTTCACCATAGCCAGCGCTTCAATAAGCGAAGGAAAAAAGCTGAGAGTGATCCCCGTGATATTGAAATTCTCCACTGCTCTCAGTGTCTGGATTCCGTAATACGATTCGTAGGGCACCTCACGCTCGCCGAGCAGGTCACTTTCCGTCCTCATCTTTCCGGAAATATACTGTGCGGCAGGGTTCATCATCCTGGTGTTAGCATTTCGCATCCTCCTCGAAACGACTCCTGTGATATTGGAAAGTACCTTAAGGGTGGTACCCGCGTTATAGCTGAAGAATTCCCGGTTTACATCCAGAAGGACGGTCTTCCTGATTGCTCTCGAAGATGTTGAATGCACCGATCCCCGGTCGAGAATGCCCTCACCAAGGAAATCCCCCCTGCCGAAAATAGCCAGCCGCACTTCAACACCGTATGAATCCCTCTTAAAGAGTTCAATCTCTCCGTCATAAATAATAAAGATGTCTTCCCTGGGGCTGTTTTCCTTGAACAGTATCTCTCCGGCTTCGCAATATTTTTCAGTGACACTTCGCGAAAGCTGAGCGAGTTCTGCTTCATCGAGATTTCTGAAAAGTTCAATGTTTCTAAGGAAATCGAGGATTGTATTTTCTTTTATCATGGCCATGAACTGAATTAGTTATAACAAGCGACCGGAAAGCAAAGATATTCCGATTTTCAGACCTCAGCAACTTTAATTTGTCATATCCGGGAATTTATGGTAAGAGGTTCATTCATAATCCGTAATCGAAGCAGAAATTGCTCTTTCACGCGAGTGAAGCGAGGGAGCTCCCGCGGGAGAAAACCAGGCTTAAGAACAGATAATCCTGTCAGCCTGAAATTTTCAGGAATTTTTCCTATTTTGCATTAAGCTAATTGTTGATTTGCAAGTTTTGAAAAATCCCTGAATTATGAGACTGAACTGGACTGTTATCCTGCCACTTATTCTCTTGTCATGTGCCGGAGAACCACGCGGCACCACGCTGTTGAACCTGAAATGCGAGTACCTTGTCAATCCGGAGGCGATCGATACCGGGGAACCTCGCTTTACCTGGCAGATTGCTTCCGCGGACAGGGGAATTGAGCAAACGGCATGGATGATCTTTGTTGGCACCGATTCAGCTTCTGTTTCGGCAGGAAAAGGCGACGTCTGGGAATCGGGACAAATCAAAGGATCGACGGTGCCGGTTGTGTATTCGGGACCCTGTCTTCTTCCATTAACCAGATATTTCTGGAATGTCAAAGTCAGGCTCGGCGACGGGAGCTGGACGGAGCTATCCGAAACAGCTTCTTTCTCAACCGGATTCATGAACAAAACCAGCTGGAAAGGACATTGGATAACAGACACTTACGACTTTGATCTGAAGCCTGCTCCCTATTTCAGGAAAGAATTTACCGTCGGCGGGAAGGTCAAATCAGCCATGGCTTACATTGCTGTAGCCGGATTGTATGAAATGAGCATAAACGGGAAAAAGACGGGTGATCACCGGCTTGATCCCATGTACACCCGTTTCGACCGCCGGACTCTCTATGTCGCCTACGATGTGACCCGGGAACTGAGGCAGGGAGAGAACGTCATCGGAGTATTGCTGGGAAACGGCTGGTATAATCACCAGTCAACGGCAGTATGGTACTTCGACAAGGCGCCATGGCGTGCAAGGCCTAAATTCTGCATGGACCTGAGGATCACTTACGAGGATGGGACTGAAGAAACAATCTGCACCGGGCAGGACTGGAAGACGACCCTCTCCCCTGTCATTTTCAACAGCATTTACACTGCCGAACATTATGATGCACGACTGGAGCAGCCCGGATGGGATTCACCAGGATTTGATGATTCAAAATGGACAAGACCGCTCAACACAGGTGCTCCGTCGGCAAACATCACCGCTCAGGCTCTTCATCCTGTGCGCAACGTGGAAAAGATACCTGCAGTCAGCATGACCAGGTTCAGCAACAGGAACTATTTATTTGATTTTGGACGCAACATATCAGGAGTGACCGCCATAAAGGTCAGGGGCGAAGCCGGTACAACCCTCAGGCTCATCCATGCGGAGAGACTTGGTTCCGACGGTCATGCCGACCTCTCAAACATCGATGTGCATTACAGACCGACCGACGACAGCGATCCCTTCCAGACCGACATTGTCATTCTCAGCGGGATCAGGGAGGATGAATTCATGCCCCGATTCAACTACAAGGGCTTTCAGTATGTGGAAGTAGTGTCAGACAAACCGGTTGAGATTACCGGTGAAAGCCTTGAAGCATATTTCATGCACAGTGATGTTCCTCCCGTGGGAAAGATCAGTTCCTCGAACAATACCCTCAACAAGACATGGATGGCATCAAACGCCTCCTATCTCTCCAACCTCTTCGGTTATCCCACTGATTGTCCGCAAAGAGAAAAGAACGGCTGGACAGGCGATGCTCATATCAACATTGAAACAGCTCTTTACAATTTCGACGCTATCACCGTTTATGAGAAATGGCTTGCCGATCACCGCGACGAACAGCTTTCAAACGGGGTCCTTCCGGCCATAATACCAACAAGCGGATGGGGCTATCACTGGGCCAACGGACCCGACTGGACCAGCACTATTGCCATTATACCATGGAATATATACCTGTTTTACGGTGATTCGCGTCTTCTTGAAGATTGTTATGACAATATAAAGCGCTATGTCGACCAGATCGACTCCCGTAGTCCCGATGGAATAACCGACTGGGGCCTTGGCGACTGGGTTCCTGTCAAATCGGTTACCCCGAAAGAACTTACATCCACTGCCTGGTACTATGCCGACGCTGTAATCCTGTCAAAAGCTGCCCGTCTTTTTGGAAAGGATGAGGATGCTGAAAAGTATACTCTGCTTTCAGAAAAGATCAGGGATGCTTTCAACAACAAGTTTCTCGACAGCTCAACAGGCATCTACGGCAAAGGTCTTCAGACAGAACTCAGCGTTCCGCTATACTGGGGACTGGTGCCGGATGATCTGGTTCCCGCCGTTGCCGAAAATCTTGCAAAAAGGGTGACAGCCGACAATGAGCACATCGACGTGGGGCTCCTGGGAACCAAGACACTGCTTAACGCCCTCAGCTCCAACGGCTATGCTGATCTGGCGTACAAGGTTGCCTCACAGGAGGATTTTCCTTCATGGGGTTGGTGGATAGTAAACGGAGCAACAACCTTTTACGAAAACTGGCCTCTCGATGCAAAAAGCGATATTTCAATGAACCACATAATGTTCGGAGAGATTAATGCCTGGTATTACAAGGCCCTGGGAGGGATTTTCCCCGACGAAGCCGCCCCCGGTTTCAAGAATGTGATTCTGAAACCAAACTTTGTTGAAGGTCTTGACAGTTTCAGTGCCGGGCATGACGGACCTTACGGGAAGATAGTCTCAGAATGGCAGAGATCTGAAGGCAGCATCACATATCATGTTTCAATCCCGGCAAACAGTAACGCCACACTGTACATCCGTTCCGGGGATGTTACAACAGACGGTGAGGATGTGGCCAGAGCCCCGGGGGTCGAAAAAGTTGAAAAAACTGACAAAGGACTGAAAATAACCCTTAAAGCGGGAGATTACGATTTTACAGTAAACTGAAAATTCTCCCTGATGTCCTTGCATAAGCTAAAAGACATATTAACCATACCGCTCACACGGCATAAACAATAAATCAATCATGAAGAAATCTGTTTTCCTTATCCTGCTTTCAATGATTGTCCTGACTGCCTGTTCATCAGGCGGCAGTTCATCCGGAAAAAAGATAGATGTTAAAAAGGTCAGTATTGAATCGGGCCTTGTTTCAGGAAAGACAAATCCCGAAGGGAATGTCAGCATATTTATGGGCATACCCTATGCTTCCGCTCCTGTCGGAGAACTACGGTGGAAAGCTCCTCAGCCTCCCACGGAATGGGAAGGTGTCCGTGAATGCGTCACTCCCCCGCCCAGTGCCATGCAGAGCAAACCAGTGCCTTTCATGATGTGGTCGAAAGAATTCATGGCTCCTGAGGAACCCCTGAGTGAGGATTGTCTGTTCCTTAATATATGGACCCCGGCACGAAACACAAGTGACAATCTCCCGGTAATGGTATGGATTCATGGAGGAGCCTTTACCGGAGGATCAGGTACTGTGCCATTATACGACGGAGAGGAGTTGGCAAAAAAAGGAGTGGTTTTCATCACAATAAACTACCGGCTCGGGGTGTTAGGTTTTCTTGCGCACCCGGAGCTCACAGCTGAATCTCCTGTCAAGACCTCGGGAAATTACGGGATACTCGATCAGATAGAAGCCCTTAAGTGGATAAGCAGGAATATTGAAGCATTCGGTGGAGACCCCGGCAATGTCACTATTGCCGGACAGTCGGCAGGCTCGTTCAGCGTCAATGCATTGATGATATCTCCTTTTGCCAAAGGACTGTTTCACAGGGCTATCGGGCATAGCGGAGGAATGTTTTCAGGCGGACCCGGACTGGTGTATGACCTTAAGGCAGCGGAATCGGCCGGTGCTGCATATGCCAGGCAGTTCAGCGACTCATCAATAGCCGCATTAAGAAAACTTCCCGCTGAAGAACTTATGAAAGTCCGCGGCCGGTCGGGAGTTACCACTGACAATATAGTTGTTCCGTCTGCAACGGAAGCCTTCCGGGAAGGCCTTCAGAATGATGTTCCGCTTATTTCAGGATGGAATGCCGACGATGCAGTTTCAATGGGATCAGGCACCGACATTAAGACTTACATAAAAAATGCCGAAAGCAGGTACGGAGAAATGGCAGCTGAATACCTGAGGCTCTTCCCTGCAAATACCGAGGCCGAACTGCAGAACTCCATGAAGCTTTCATCGGTTCTTTCCTTTGGCTGGCAAAACTATACCTGGGCAAGGATGCAGACTGAAACAGGAAAAAACAAGGCATACCTTTACTACTTCAGCCATGTTCCCCCCGGAGAACCAAATTACGGGGCCTTTCATTCGGCTGAGTTCGGTTATGCCCTCAATACTCTTAAGCTTTGGGACAGGCCATTCACTGAAATTGATTACAATCTTGCCGGACTTATGTCGTCATACTGGGTGAATTTTGCCCGTAGCGGAAATCCCAATGGTGAAGGACTGCCCGAGTGGCCTGCTTTCGATCCTTTCTCCCCGCAGATTATAGAATTTGGCGACGAAGTGAAACCCGTACCCATTCCGTTCAGAGAACAACTGGAATTCTTCGACAGGTTCAACAGGTAAAACGTAATAAACAGCCAAAGAGACCTGCACTTGCACGATTTTCCCACAAACCTTGTCAAAAGAAAGCGACCTTTTACCCTTCCTAAAACAAGGTTCATCATAAAGCGGGCTTCCGGGTACATCATGGCATGTGCTTTGTTTTATATTTCAGGAAACAAAGCACATCAGAGTCATGGAAATAACGAGGCTTACGAATATTATAACAGGTCTGGTTACAGCGGTGATGGTCCTGCTTTTCACGAGCTCTGCCCCTGAAAAGTTCAGGTTCTCCCCGAAAGGTGCTGTTACTCCTGTTTCCGGATCGACGGATGAAGCTGCTGCCGCTCCTTCATTGTTTAACGAGGACATATATTCTGCTATTCATGAAAAAGGCAGGGGACTGCTTTCGCCAAGGTGGGATAACAACGACAAGATATTGCAGATGATTGGCGCAATTTACAATTCCCCTGCTGACGGGCTGGATCCCGATGATTACAATATTTCCGGAATTGAAGAGCTTGCCGGAAAGATTGCATCGTCCGGCAAAGCTTCATATGAAGACATTGTCAGCATGGAGAAACTTCTTGACGAAGCATTTACAGGCTTGTCAGCTGATCTGGGAACGGGCAAGGTGTCGCCCGAAGATGCAGATCCAAGGTGGAAAGCCCTGAGAAGGAACACCGGCGAAGACTGGCTTAGATGTATCGATCACTCCCTTAATTCAGATGATCCCGCCAGGGCCTTGCAGCGGCTGACACCAAGGCACAGGGAATACCGGAACCTGAAGAAAGCGCTGGCTGAATACCGCGGCCTGGAGTCGGCAGGAGGCTGGGAAAGCTTCAGCACAAACCTTAAGAAGATCGAGATAGGAATGAGACATCCGGATGTGGCAAAGCTCAGAAATAGGCTTGAGATAACACAGGGGCATATAGATTTTGTCGAAGGTGATGAGGAGCTGTTCGACCAGGCCCTTCACGACCAGGTTCTTGTTTTTCAGCAGAGAAACGGGCTGGAAGCCGACGGGGTAGTTGGAAAATCGACAGTCGAAGCCCTGAATGTAACAGTATCTGAAAAGATAAGCATAATAACTGCCAATCTGGAGCGCTGGAGATGGGTAAGCGACGATCTTGGCGATCGCTACATTCTTGTGAATACCGCCGATTACAATCTGAAAGTTTTTGAGAACGGAGAACAGACATTCAGTGCCAAAGCCATCGTGGGAACCGCTAAAAGGCAGACCCCTGTCTTCAGCTCGATGATGAAATATCTCGTGGTGAATCCCGACTGGACTGTCCCTCCCCAGATATTGAGGCAGGACGTTATTCCCGACATTATCAGGGATTCAAGCTATCTTCAGAAGAAGAACATGAAGATTGTTGCATATGACGGTTCCACTGTCGATCCCCTGTCGATTGACTGGAAACATGTTTCTCCCAGCAGTTTCCCCTATATGATCAAGCAGGAGCCCGGGAAGAACAATGCTCTTGGCCGGATAAAATTCATGTTCCCGAATGAGTATGATGTTTATATCCACGACACACCATCGCACTGGCAGTTCAGCAAAAATATAAGACCTTTCAGTTCAGGATGCGTCAGGATTGACAATGTTCGCGACCTTGCCCGCCATTTGCTGAAGGATGATCCTGACTGGAACACGGGCAGGCTTGACGAGGCGCTTGACAATGGCCGGACTAAGACAATCGTTCTGAAGAACCCGGTTCCTGTGCACATTGTGTACTTCACAGCCTGGGCCGACAGTGACGGAACAGTATATTTCGGCAAGGATATTTACAATCGCGACAAGCAGTTGATCAGAGCCCTAAAAAAAGACTCCCGCTAAGCGATTCATACAGAAAACGCGACATACCTCCCATGGCAGTATCATCGGCAAGCAGGGATGAGCTTTGCAGGTATCCGGCATCGGGGAAGTGAATGTAGAGGCACGACTGTCCCGAAAGAAGGCTGATAATCTCTTCATGGTTATCCATTGGTATTGAAGGACATCCAAAGCTGCGTCCCAGTCTCCCGTTACGGCTGATGAAATCCCTGCTCACATAATCGGCCCCATGCATCACTATTGCCCTTTCCCTTGCCTTGTCGTTTATCCCGGGTTCTACCCCTTCGAGGATCAGGGATAATCCATGCTTCCCGATATAGGTTTCACCTGTAACATAAAACCCCAGGCTGCTCTTGTATGATGAAGGAGTGTTCGAAAAACTGCAGGCAAACTCATCACCGCTGTTCCGGCCATGAGCGCAAAGACATGAATAGACAACTTCCTGCCTGTTCAGGTCGATGATCCACATACGCTCAAGATTCGATGAAAGAGAAAAGTCGATTATTGTAAGAAGGTTCTTTTTGATTCTGTCATCCGACTCAAGATTAAAAAAGCCTGTAAGGCCTTTCCTGAGCACCTCATAGCCGGGCTTTGAGTCATCTCTTTCCAGACTGCTGTACAATTCACTGCAAAACCTGTCAATCCCGCTGCCTGCCGAAACGGCAGATACAACTTCCCCGCCGGTTTCCGGAACATTAACTCCGGGGAACAGGGAAAAAAACAAAAGAAATAAAAAGATACCGGTAAATTTCACAGGCTTCCGGGTTGGTTTTTTTCGGGGATAAATATATCATTATTTCAGTATCCTAACTCGAAACAGTTCTGCATATTATGTAAAAAGACGTTAAATTTGTCTCATACTACCTGTTTTTCCCGAATATTGGGAAGAATTCCGTATAACTTCAGCGCCTTTATGTACACTTATGGATAAAGAATCAGTTTTAAGGCAGAGCGAACATCGCAGGGCACAGGGCACAGGGCGCAGGGCGCATCACAAGAATGCCGAGTGCCGACAGCCAATTCCCGATCAATTGTATTTTGAAACTCGGGAATCGTTCCGGGAATGGCTGAGCATAAATCATGACAAAAGTCCGGGGATCTGGATGATATATTACAAAAAGCATACATCAACCAGATGCATCGAATATAAAGAAGCCCTTGAAGAAGCGCTTTGCTTCGGGTGGATCGACAGCATCGTGAAGAGGATTGATGACGAACGCTATGTTAGAAAATTCACTCCAAGAACCAATATCTACAATTGGTCGGATGTAAACAAGAAGCTTGTCCTGTCGCTGATTGAAAAAGGCCTGATGACTGAAGCCGGACTGAGAAAAATTGGGGTCTGGTTAAAAACCGGCAGAATTAACTGGGACCCAGGAGCCAGAAGGACCGGCATCAGGGACAGGGAATTGCGGGTCCCGGAAAGATTTCTGAAAGCTCTGGCAGAAAATGAACCGGCCCTTATGAATTTCAATAATCTTTCAAAAACAAATAAGCGGTCTTACGTTTATTGGATTTCTTCAGCCAAAAGAGAGGAAACCATCAATAAAAGGATTAAAGAAGCAATTGAACTACTGAAAGAAAACAAACTAGCCGGGTTGAGATAAATCCTGAATTAATCCCAAAACAGTGTCTTTAGATAAAACTGATAAAAGCATCATTGTAAGCAGTGACCTCATTAATGATCCTGATTGCTTTTTCATTACCGGACTCCCGGCCGACGGCAAACCATACTCATTCGGAATGCACACGAATACAGGTATTTCCGGAGGAACCGGACCAATGGGAACCATCAGATCCCGTGTTATTGACATCCCAATTCCCCGAAGCAGAAAAGCACAGTTGTTTCACCGTGCAGGATTTCTTATAAAGGCAAGTTTCCTCCTTCTGTCCCTTATCATTTTTTACCTACTGCCTGTGCAAGAAAACAGAATAACTGTCAGGCTCCTGCTATCTGCATTGACATTGCTTGCCGGCGGTATTTCTACGATGATTTTTTATCTGATTGTAAAAGTGAAACCGAAATTCTTCCATGCAAAGCATTACCCGCTTGTTGAGAAATACAGGTCAAAGGAATATAAAAGGGGGCCCCATCCCATGTTTTCGACCACACCAGTAGGTGTAATTTCCTGGTTACTAAGACTTCTGCTCTGAATTGCCATGTAACTAACCACGTAATTGATAAACGCTTTTGCAGAACATTAGCGGTGACTGATTTATTTCACTAATAAGAGAATTCGCGTTCAGTTTAGATTTCCCGTTACAAATGACGATTAATTGTTTTAATTTGCGGGTCAATAAATGACAATACTACAAACAGCTTTACAAATGATAATACAAATCAATTCCGACAAAAACATACAGGTTTCAGAAAAGCTTGAAGCATTTGTTTCAGAAAAGATAAGCCGTGCCCTACGAAGATTTTCAGGTAGAATAACCCGTATTGAAGTACATCTGTCCGATCAGAATGCCGGTAAATCAGGCGCTGATGACATACAATGCCGTATTGAGGCAAGGATCAAGAATTTGCAGCCTGTAACGGTCACGGCAAGAAGCGACACCAGGGAGAAAGCCCTTGGGGAGGCAATAGACAAGATTAAATCAGCGCTAGACTCCGCGATAGGTAAACTGAGTTCAAAATAATATTTCAGCCTGAAGCTTATTCCGGTGGCGGGTGAACTAATCGGGAACATTTACCCATGCCGGGTCCTGAGTGATAATACCTTTCTGCTCCTCAACGGCCTGACGGGGTATAGGCCAGTAATCGTGTTTCTCAGGATCATATACAGCTCCCCTCATGAAGAATCTGAACTCGGAATCCCTTGCTATAAAATCGTTCAGAACCTCGTCATCGATACCCCAGCGGCGAAGGTCAAAGAACCTGTGTCCTTCGGTTGCAAATTCCAGCCTTATTTCCATTCTCACTGCTTTTCTTGCCTCTTCCTTCCCTGAAAATGCTTCATGACCTTCAGGATATGGTTCCACCATGTAATTGGCAGCAGGCTTTGTCCAGTCCACAACCGGATTAAAGTTGAGGTTCTCATAGCTTGTACACAGTCCCATGACCGGAGTGCTGTTTTTAGCTCTTGTCCTGATCATGTTCACAAGTTCCCTTGCCTTTGCAAAGTCTCCTTCCTCAACAGCCACCTCTGCTCTCCAGAGAAGGATATTTGAAAGACGATACATTCTGTAATTTTTTCCATTGTAAAATCCTGAGCCATAATTATTAAGCGCGTGTTCGGATTTCATGTGCATGTATTTCTTTGTCATATAGGGACCTCCCCAATTTTGCTCTCTTATCCAATCGTTGCCGGGATTAATCCCCCATCCCAGAAAATCGATGCCTCTGCGGGCGATTGTCCAGTCGACCCGCGGATCGAGGAGATGATCAGTTGGAACAAAAGTTTCTGAGCTGGCTAAGCCCTGGTCATGGGCCAGCGGTTCACGATCTTCAATGTCAAGAACGGGAAGGCCTTCGTCTGTGACCTGAAAGGCTTCGAAAAGACACTGTGAAGGCTGAAACATGCCCCATCCGCCGCAGCTCGCAGGGCCTTTCTGAAAAAATGCGGCTCCAGCCGGATAAACGGAACAATATGCGGTGGATGTCGTCGCTGCCTGAATTTCAAAGATCGACTCTTTGTTGTTTTCATGTGTCATATCGTAATTATGCCAGAATTCAGGGGCAAGCTCAAAACGGCCGCTGTTAATTATGTCATCAAGGAGAGGCTTTGCCTTGTTGAGTTCATTCTGATACATGTGTGCATGTGCCTTTACGGCCATGGCGGCATATTTATGGAGTCTTCCTGGTTCAATTGAAGGAGGGGCCTCCGGAAGGTTATCGATTGCAAACTGGAGATCGGTTTCAATCTGATCCCAGGCCGGATCAGTATTGGGAACTTTCTCAGGCAATAAGGGATAAAGCTCGGCTTCGGTCCTGATATAGGGAATTTTCTCAAACACCTTGTTTGCCTGAAAATGGAACCAGGCCCTCAGCAATTTTGCTTCTGCCTCTATCTGCAAAGCCCTTTGCCTGCCAATCGGATTATCACCTTTCTGATTATCCGACAGAGCCAACAAGGTGCTGTTCGCCCTTGCCACACCTTCATAACAATCTCTCCATCTGTCAGCAAGAAAAAAATGTGAAGGTGTCATCTCATATCTATCAATTGACGGAAATGTAGACAATAACCCATAGTAGGCATCATCCGATGCAGTGCTCCCGTATGTCCAGTCTGTACACAAGGCGCCACCGAACATTTTTCTTCCCCTCAGGTAGGCATAAGTTCCTACCAGTACGGCTTCAACACCGTCGGGAGATATGATTACCGATCCGGCAGCAGCCCCCGGGGGCTCTTCTCTCAGGAAATCCTCACTGCATGAGAATAATAACGGGATCGCTGCTAAAACACAAATAAAAGAAAAGAACCTGACCATAATTTCCTTGTTTAAAATCTGTGTTTGTACAAATGCTTTTTTCAAAGTTACACAATTACTTGTTTCGACTACTTTGTTAATGCTTTTTTTTGACAGCCCGCGGAGCCAATATCAAAATATTGTTTTTATCCGTTTTTCCTGAGAAAAGTGATATGACTCACCATAAACCTGATATCGCTCCAGGAAACCCTGTCTCCAAGGGCTTCTTTTACCGGTCCAATTCTAAGATCATCGCTTCCTTCCAGGTATTCTGTAATAAGATCGATTTTTTCCTTTGGCAGAAACCTGTCAACCGGTATCTCACCCATACCCACGTAATATGAAAGATGCTTTTCCACGGTACTTAGGCTCAGGTTTCTTTCCTTCGCTATCCCGGCGATTGTTTTTCCTTCCCTGAAAAGATCGAAACTGATTTTCTTTGTGTTCTCCCTTTCCTTTTTCGCTTTCTTCTTCACCGTGACCGGTATTTCAGGCGCTTCAATATTTTCCTTTTCGCGATACGAGCTAATGATGTCGAGGATCTCCTCCCCGTATTGCATCGATTTTTTTGCTCCCATTCCTTTTATCTGCTTAAGTTCACGCGGCGTCTGAGGCAGGAAATTAACCAGGTTAAGCATAGTCCTTTGGGGCAGTATCATATAATGCGGGAGAGCAGTCTCTTTTGCCAGCCTGTTACGCCATTCCCTGAGCAGCTTCATCAAAGCCGGATGCTTTACAACTCCCGATTTGTCGTCAGCAGAAGCGATATCGCGGGTCCTTGTTTCAGGGATTTCTATTGCCGCTTTTGCCCTGGCTTCAAGATATTTTCCGGTTTCGAAGCCAGGTCTGACAGCATTAAGGCATGCCAGCTTCGTAATGCACTCCTTACGAGTCCGTTCAAGGGCTTCATTCACTGATTTTCTGACGGCTCTGTTATCTGTTTCAACCCTTATGCCCGTGATTATGTCTTTCAGGTCGGTCTCAAGCTTGTCTGAAAAATAAACTGCTGCCTTCCTTATCCTTTCCTGGAGCAAAAGGTTGGTTTCAATATCAGGATCGTGGTTCAGGAGAATATTGATCTGGAGCCGGAATTTTTCCGCTACCTCCACAAGACCAGTTCTGACCGTAGACAACATATCATCCAGAATTTTGTGAAGATCTCCTAAAATGGCTTCACTATTCTCCTTTGACACTTTTATACAATAGCCGAGAGAATTTGCCATGGGTGCAAAATCGAACAATTCTGAAATAAGCTGTCGCTGATAGGCCTTTCTCGATTCATCAAGCTGATTGCGGCCGGATTGGTTCTGTAGCGGTCCGTTTACAAATTCCGATACTACCGGATTGTCGATCAGGCTTCTCCTGCCGATACGGCTGCTCAGGACAAGTCCGTCGAGTGAACGGCAGCGGCTGAGGGCGACATACACCTGTCCGTGGGCGAAGGCTGCGCTTGCATCTATAACAGCCCTGTCGAAAGTAAGTCCCTGGCTTTTATGAATGGTTATAGCCCATGCCAGTTTCAGCGGATACTGTGTGAATGTCCCGACCACTGTCTCATCTATCTCCTTCGTCTCGTCATTGAGTGTATACTTCATGTTCTGCCACTCGGCCTTTTCAACCTTGATGCTGAAATCGTCGCCGGGGCACCTGACAACTATAATATCATCGTCAAAAGAAATGATCTTTCCGATTTTGCCGTTAAAGAAAAGCCTGTCGCCCGACAGGTCATTCTTGATGAACATCACCTGTGCCCCGGTCTTCAGCACCAGTTCAGTGTCATTGGGATATGAGAATTCTGGGAATTCATCCTTTACAATGGCTGTGAAGCTGTGTGTCTTTCCCGGAAGTTTTTCCAGCCTTGAATCGTTAATGGTCCGGGCCTGGTGATTATGAGTGGTAAGGGTAATGTACCCGCCTCCGGAATCAGGGTCAAAATCAGGAATATATCTTTTATTGAGTTCATCCAGCACTGCCTGGTTCACATCATTGTTACGAATCCTGTTAAGCAGGTCAATAAAGACCTGGTCATCCTGCCTGAAGATATGTTTCAGCTCTATTGTCACAAAGTCGGTGTTTTCCAGGGCTTTGCTTTCGAAGAAGAAGAATGATTGATAATACCTGCCAAGAATCTCCCTGTCGTCGTCTTTTACAACCGGCGCAAGTTGCTGAAGGTCGCCGATCATCAGCAGCTGTACTCCGCCAAAAGGGATGAACCGATTCCTGTATCTCCTCAGGGCCGAATCGATGGCATCGAGTGTATCGGCCCTGACCATGCTTATCTCATCGATTACAAGCAGGTCGAGGCTCCTTATGATGTTGATCTTTTCCCGGCTCATCTTGTATCCGGGCCGGTCAGCGCGTTCAGGTTTTTCTGTACTGCCGGCTTCTGACAGATATAATGAAGGGATAAATGGATGAAAGGGCAGCTGAAAGAATGAATGAATTGTAACACCTCCGGCATTGATAGCGGCAACACCTGTGGGGGCGACAACGATCATCCGCTTGGGAGATTTAAGCTTCAGGCTTTTAAGGAAAGTTGTCTTCCCCGTACCAGCTTTCCCGGTGAGAAATATGCTTCGGTTGGTATGCTGAACAAAATCAAAAGCAAGCTGAAGATCCTTGTCCGCTTCTGTTTTCATGATCCTGAATATAAATGACGCAGCGAAAAACTTAATCCAAATATAAACAATAATTGATTCACTGGAAATACCTGACGGGAGGATCTATTATCGGAAACGACATATTGTTTACGGTTTTGCAGAAATGGATCATCGGGGAATTATGTCAGTGCAGCTACTGCGTAATGCTTCCTTAACCTAGTTGTACTCACCACATATTATTTTAGCCACATAACGCCGGTCGGATAATCCTTTGATTGCCGGAAAAAGCTGCGGCGTAATGCCTGATATTGTATTGAGAAAATCAGGAATGACTGATATTTCGTAATTAAATGATTTATATCTTCCACCCATGCTAAATTATATTTATATTATTGTTTAGCTGTAATTAAGCCGCAATAAACTTTTATCATTTTATAAGAAATAACTATGGCATTAAATTTTACTTTTAAATCTCCAGGCTATCTTCATTTTAAGGGAGGGAAACCAGCTTATGCAGGTCACAAGGAATCAAAAATAGAGATTGTTGTTGAACAATCTTACCGTAACAATTATAATATGATGGTATTTCGGGATAAAGATAATTTATCAAAAAAAAATGAACCATTGTTTTCCGTAAGCAATATGAAGATAATGGAGCAAAGTCCAAGCAGATATATTCTCCAGGATTGGGATGAAAATGAGTATGGAGAGCCTGTCAGGCATTATGAATTAACTGTTAATTTTAAAAAGGATCAGGTTTATAATTGTATTTTAAACTTGTGCGACGAAGAGACTATTTATGTTTTTTTAAATGATGCCGAGATCTCGAACCAAATCTATGTCTGGAACTACAGTTCCTATAATCCTGATAAAAATGGCGTTTTCAAAGAAAGATTATTGAACGGCTTCTACAATGAATGGACTTTTGTAAACAATCTAAAACATGGCGAGTGGACGGCATTTACTAAACACGGCCATATTATAGAACATGGCTGTTATCATTTAGGAAAACCTGAAGGAGAATACATATCGTATTACGGACATGGTCAGGTAAGGTTCATGTGTACCTACAAAAATGGCAGAAAGAACGGATTGGCAAAATATTTTAATGAAGAAGGATTCATTATACTTGAGGGCAACTATCTCAATGATAAGGCAGTCGGCAAATGGATCAGTTACAATAAAAAAGGGGAATTTGACCGGGCTGATGATTATGGCGAAAAAGGCTTGCCTTTGTTTTTTGAAAACATAAGTGGTTCAGGAGTTTTCGTTTGCAGAGAATGTGGATTCAAAACAAAGATTACCGGTCATTTACACGGCTCTTGCGGAAAAGACAACAAGAGATGCTGGACATTGGGTTTTCAATGTCAGCTCTGCGGAAAATTTCATGTCCGATTATATACACTGGAAAAAAGGGAATTAGACTTAAACTGTGAATGTGGCGGTCAGATCGATAATAAGAAAGCATTGTTCTGTCCGGAATGTAAAAGTTATAATTGTGAATATTTCATAACATTTATAACCTGATCTTTTCAAAGAGATCTTCTTTTAGCAAACCAGGGTTTTACTTAACCGGTTATTACTTTTCGCCTAAGATCTTTATCCTGTTTTCAGCGTTGGAACACCCTGATAATTCTCCCGATAATATTGTATAGTTCCTGCTGCTTATCATCCGTTTCAAGAATCTTTCCGCGGCTTAACTTTTATTATTGAGACAGCAATTTTTATATTTTTTACCACTGCTGCATGGGCAGGGATCATTTCTTCCTGGTTTCTGGTCAATCTTTAATAATTCATTCGTGGAAGCGGAGGAGAGATTCTTCTCCGGATAAGGATGCCATGTTGCTGTAATTTGATGGTAGCGGTCATAAATATTTAGAAGTTCCTTTTTAAAAAAGTCTTTACATGGTTCGTAAATTTCCTTTTCAACGTCATTAAAATCACCACATATCATCCTGTTTACATAACCGAGGTCAAATAATTTCTTAATTTCCGGCAATAGTTCGCTTGCTCTTAAGTCCAGTACATCGGAGATTGCCATCCCGATAAAGTCACTGTCAATTATTTCATCTTCCAATAATGCTCCGGCCAAATGATTAAATATATCCCTGAACCATTTAATGACTTCTCCTTTCCTTTTCGGTTGATGAAGGCCTATTTGACCTACACAACATGAAATCTCACTTCTTGCATAAGTCCAGATATTCGGAGTCAACACAAAATCTTTCAGAGTTTCCAGGTTGTTTTCAGACAAATAATAAAGAGGTTCCCATAAGCCGTTTGTCATAAAATCGCCATACCAGAACTCTATGAAATCCTCTTCCTGCCGGAGTGTTTCAAGAATGTCAACCAGTGCTTCACTCGCTTTTAATTCCCCCAGGATATAGATAGCGTGGATAGGAAAACTCATCCGGTTTTCAGGCCAATTTTTGCTCTTTTCTGTCAGCCTTTTAAAATATTCATATCTGAAAACAGAGTCTTTTAGAATGAGTTTTAAATCGGAAACCAGACTGTTACGTGGCAGGTTTAGAATGATTTCCAGTTTTTCTATTCTATTCTCAGTCCGTTTTCATAAAGCCAGTCAATTTCCCTGTTTATAAAATCAGGTTTCGTTTCTCTTTGGATTACTTTATTATGCTTAACGGTTTTAACACTTATTCTGGTTTTATTTTCTTCCTCCATTCTTTTTAAGCCAGCTTTTAGATAGGCTTTCATTATATAAGGATAAACCTCCTCAGTATCAGGATGTGAGGGGGCAATTTCCCGGAGAATCTCATACCGCGATTCGGCAGCTTCGAGATTGCCTATTGCACAGAAATACATTATGGCGAGTCTGTAAAAACCGATAACTTCTGAAAGATGAAAACAATCTCTGTCGGGGTAAAGCTCCTGAATCTCCATCATTTCTCCCACCACCTCCGGGATCTTTTCGTATTGCTCTTTATCATAATATTCAAAAGCCAGATTCAATCTCCCAAACAGATAATCAGGATGTTCCTGCACAATGTAACGATTGATCTCCCTCGCTTTTTCAATATTGCCAGTCTTCATCCAGGCAACAGAAAGAAAGTTTTTCAATTGTGGAACACCCGGATACTGTCTAATATACCTGGTTAGCTTTTCAATATTCTTCTTCCCGCCCTTCAAGGCTCTTTTGTGAAGGTCATACATCTGCCGGTAAAGCTCCTCCGGGATACCGGCCGCGGCGTTGAGATCCTCCGGATCAGTGGTAATTGTATATTTGTACTCCTTAAACCTGTTCTTCATGTAATGTTTACTTCAGTGTTACCACAAAAGTAAATATTTATTATTATGCCCTTTCTTTGTAGTTATAAACCAGGTATTGATTTTCATTGTGTATTTTTGTTATGATGCAGTGACCTGACTTTAAGTGTTGTTCTCAAACAAATAAGTACATGTATATATCCAACATGTTTCACTTCCCTGATAAAAAGGGAAATATTCCGGTGGAGATGAAGTGGAGTGGCTTTGCCCCGGATGCCGTAATGAGGGGAGAATCAGTCACTGCCAGGGTACAAGGTGGGATAATTCAGCAACTATAAAGAAACAGTAAAATGATAAAACTACAACTTGGCGACATTACAAAGATCGGGGTTGATGCAATTGTCAACGCGGCAAATTCGTCGCTTCTCGGCGGGGGTGGTGTTGACGGGGCTATCCACAGGGCAGGAGGCAGGGCTATCCTGGACGAATGCATGAAGATTGTTGAGAGACAGGGCGGTTGCCCCACTGGTGAGGCGGTGATAACCACGGCCGGGAATATGCCGGCCAGGTATGTCATTCATACAGTGGGTCCGGTATGGCACGGCGGAATGAATGATGAGGATCAGCTGCTTGCAAATGCATATTCCAACTCATTGTGTCTTGCGGTGGATAACGGAGTAAAAACTATTGCATTTCCCAATATCAGCACCGGAGTCTACGGCTTCCCGAAAGAGAGGGCAGCGAAGATTGCCATTGAAACTGTCAGAAATTTTTTGGAAAAGGACAAATCCCTGAATGAAGTGGTATTCGTCTGTTTTGACCGGGAGAACCATGAAATCTACGAGAGGTTGCTGAATGCCTGAACAGCGAGTTTACTGCTAACTATAACAACGAAAAACACAATTGAGTTTTGCAGATGCAAAACGAATAATTCCCACATTTGGATTCAAAACAAAACCTGATTACCATGCAAAGTGCAGAAAGCCGGCCATATCCGGAATACCCGGCCAATGCCGGCAAATAACTTGAAACAGAGGGGGGTATTATATGATGATTTATAAAAAATGAATCATTTTACCTTAGTTTACAAAATAGTCTTCACTGCTATCCACTATAAAAGAAAATTATTTTTTAACTGCTGTAATAGCAATTCTACATTTATTTCAGGTATTCCCAAGTCTCTAAACAAAAGTTTTTCCGGAAGATTATCTTTTACTTCGTCAACAAAATCCGATAGATCTTTTTTAAGAGTACCCGGCACAACAAAACTATCTTCCTCACTGAACAATGTAGCTAATCTGAAAATGTCGGTTTTATGTTTTTTGATTTTCCTACTGTCAATAGCTTCGCCAGCCTTTCTTCTTTCATTCAGATCCAAAAAGGCTTTTGCTTTTAAGCAAATTAATGAATCTGAAGAAGCATAGTTAATTCCATCTGCAAGCGTACAATTAGAAATCGTATAATTATAATAGTCATCATCCAAAAGAATTGCAGATAAGCTTGATAGATCATCTTCCACAGGAATAGGAGTCAAATGTATATCCGGATGAGGATCTATAATATCTGGCATTCTGGAAAATAGTTCAACCTGACTTGGAAACTCTTTATTAGAAGGATTTAAAAACCGATAATAGTTTCTCTTTTTTTCACCGCTTTGTTTTTCTTCATATTCTCCGGCTTTTATAAAATCCCAAAATCTTATTACAAATTCTGATTTAAGTGCTTCCACAATCAGTATCATATCTATATCCCTGGTTACCCGAGGTATTAATCCTGCTTTAGCAAGTACAAAATCACAGGCAGTGCCTCCGATTATAATATAGCTTTCAGGAAACTCCTTAAAATATTCCTTGAATTTTTCAATTCCAATTACCACAAGTATTTGTTTTTTAATTTATCCAACTCCATTTTAATCCTTTCGTCATGATTGTTTTGCAAGCTTAAATACAAGGACAAAGGATCTACAAGGTCATTTTTTTCAAGATTATTAATTAGGAGCATAGGATCATATTTCCAGATTTCAAGACAATACTTACCTTCAAATTTATTAAGACTTATTAAATCATTGTTTTCTTTCATAATGTTGAATGACCTGCTATCTGTAGCATAATAAACGGTATTCTCAGGATTTATAATCGTATAATTTGCCAAAGCAGTAATATTTGACTTGAGTAATTTCCATTTAACAGGGATAATTTCTACATACCAGATTTCTTTAACCGGATTGATTAAAAGGTCGATTGCCATTTCCCATAATTCACTTTTGGATTTGGTGAAACTAATATGTTTCCATTTTTTACCTATTACTTCACACAGGTTATTTGATTCCAGGTGTTTTATAGCGTTAGTTATTCCCATGGGAGAATACTTAAATTTCTTAGAAAGATCGCTAAAGGAATACTCTTCAATTGTATTACTCTTGTCTAAAATAAAATATATAAAGATAACCTGAGAAGATGGCGACAGGCTTTTTCCTGGCTTCACCCGATGTTGTCTTTTTTCATCTAATTGGATTAACAGATTCGGCATATACAATTGCTTCCCGGGGGCTATAAAACTAATATTTTGTTTTATTAGCCTATTCTTGATGTAAGAAGGTATATTGTCAACTACAAGAACTACTTCACTGTTGAAAAGGCCTTTAATCTGTTTCAGATTATTCTTTAATTGGCTGATCTTCGGCAATTCTGTACCAAGCGGTATGACAAGAATTATATCCTCATTATTGAAAAATTTTTTGCATACAAAGAATTGATATCCCTGTTTCAGGTAAAATGGGAGTCTTTTATGTTCTTCCTTTTCCAATGGCACGATACTAACCTGTACATTCAGAACACTAAACAGGTGCTGCTGTAATTGACACACAATCATATTAGTCTTAATATCAGTTGTATAAATGATTTAATGCACAATATATATAATATCTTTATTATGCAAATATATATTTATTAAATTAATATACAAATATTTATTATTAAACATATGCTTGTTTTGCCTGGTGCCTTGTATAAAGAAAAATTTTGGCTTTATGGAAATTTGTAAATCTCAATCAATGAATTATAACAACAGCAAATAGTAAATTTTTCATCATAATATCTGATAATTTTTGCATTTATGTAATTCTCAGATGCCTTAGATTTCAAATACTAAAACATTGAAGATATTCTACCGCACTAAATGTCAGAAATCAGGAAGGATTACTTTGACAGACTACCATCACAAAACTCCCTGGATATGACATGCTTCGAAGGAACACTCATTAGCTGGCAGCTTCTTTGAAAGAAAAGGATTTCGCTAAAATGATAAGATTTTAGCCGGGTAACGGTAAAAATTTTCCTAAAATTTGTTGATCATAGATTTCCGGATTATCTTGCTTTTTATCAAAGTTAAAATTGATATTTTAGTTGCTTAAATGATTTTAGAGAAAGTCCATATTTTAGCCACGGAAAATTCACCGGAGTTTATTCTAAATCCTGATGGAATCATAAAGATCAAAGGTCGTGGTATGGAGGTAAATAAAACCAGGAAGCCGGAAATAAATGACTGGCTTGATGTTTATCTGTTAAACCCTGCTGAAACAACCTATGTTACTATTGCATTTGAATATCTGAACAATTACTGCACTACAATATTGGCATTGGTTTTGAAGCAAATTTCACAGGTAATACTGCAAGATAAAAAGTTCGTTATCCATTGGTATTATGAAAAAGATGACGAAGATATCTTAGACCGGGGTGAATATATTGCTGAGTGTCTTCATATACCTATTAGATTTATCGCGATTGATGATATTAATAACTGTTAGTGCAATCAATTATATAGCAATATGTTATCTACCAACGTATACAGACTGTCCGGATTATTAATCCTGCTTTTAAACTGTAATTTGATTTCTGCACAGAAAGTATACAGTGTGGACTATCCTAATCAGGCTGATGTCAAAGTATATGTCGTCAAATATGAGAACCAGGCCGACTTAAAAGTATTCAAGGTAAAATACCAGAATCAGGCAGGAGAGAATAACGGGAATTGGTTCTTCACGGAATATCCAAATCAGGCAAAAAAGAAGATATATTTTGTCGAATATGAAAATCAGGCTGATCTAAAGATATTCTTCGTGAAATACGAGAATCAAGCCGGATGGAGAGAAAAGAAGAAAATGCATCTTATGTTATAGCTGGAATACAGGTTTAATAATTTGATAATTATGTTCTTAGCCCGGATTATTGTTTTATGGTTATGAACATTTTAGAAATCATCAACGGTAAGGTCGAACTGCAAAAAGACAACGGTTCTTTAAGCAAAAAATAATCAAATAGATTTTTTGCAAAAATGGCCGAATATCGGTACCTTTCGCAAAATATTACTTTTCATAATATGAAAGAACAGCTTAGCATAAATGTAAGTCAATGGATTGACAACCTTGAAAAAAGGGGAAGGATATCATTTTCATTATACCAGTTAGAGAAAGAATTGCCGAACTACTCCAAAGTAGCAATCAGAAGTGCATTAAAAAGACTATCCAAAAAAGGGAAAATAGTATCATTTCATAGAGGATTCTATTTAATAATCACTGCACAATATGCAAGCAGAGGGATTCTGCCTGCTGCTTTATTCATGGACGATTTCATGAAATTTCTTAACCGACCATATTATGTAGGATTATTAAGTGCTGCAGCTTTATATGGAGCGGCACATCAGCAGCCTCAGGAATATTTTGTTATAACTGATTTCCCTGTCCTTCGGCCTTCTCATAAGAAGGGATTAAAAGTTAATTTCATCAGCAAAAGTTATATTGAAAGTCGATTGCTCAAAGAACGAAAAACTGAATCCGGCTATCTTAAAGTGTCTTCACCTGTACTGACTGCCAGTGATCTTGTCCAATATGAGAAAAGATCGGGAGGAATTACAAGGGTAGCCAGTGTATTGAACGAACTTGTAGAAGAAATAGAACCCAGAGAATTTGATTCTGTTTTTTTTGCTTCAACCAATGCTTCAACAATACAGAGACTTGGATATTTGATCGATAGAGTTCTAAACAATGAAAAACTGGCAAACAAACTATTTGAAGCTTCTCAGAAAAATGGTTTGCGGTTTTTCAGGATACCGTTAAAAGCATCTGCTCCAACCAAAGGTTTTTCATCAGAAAACCGATGGAAAGTAATCGTTAACGTAGAAATTGGTGAAAAAGTTATAAACAATTGAATGTTAATAATATACATGGATTTTTTGATGAATAATTGCAAGGTTTTTGTATCTTATCATCAAAAATCCATGCATTTATGATCAGATATACTTCGCAACATCAAATGACCATCGAAGAGTTTAAAACGCCATTCGAAATAAGGCTTAACAAGGAGAATAGATGGGTAAAGCTTGGGGGAATCAATGCCTTGGGATGCATTGGCAAAAATCAATTACCGTTCGATGAGTTCCAATACGGGAACACCTGCCATAGACGCCAGGATAGTAATAGGAGCCATGATAATAAAGCATAAGATGAAGCTTGATGACAGGGAGACTATAGAAGCTATCCGTGAAAATATTTATATGCAGTACTTTCTTGGCCTTAGAGAATATAAATATGAAGATGTATTTGACCGTACCCTTTTCACGACACTACGTTACCGTTTGGGAGCAGATAAGTTTGATGCGATGACCCGTCAGATCATACTCAGGTCTGAAAATAAAGAAGATGCCGCGGAAAAGGACCATGATGACCGCGACAATGATGTGACAGTGAACAAATTATGTGGTGACGCTGAAGAAGATAATGTAAAAAAAAACCGGAAGTTCAGAGGTAAGCGTGACAAAAGGGAAGCCGGCAAAGAATAAAGGTAAGCTGATCATGGATGCCACTGTGGCCGATCAGATGATAGCATATCCAACGGATCTTGGTCTTCTTTCCAGAAGCAGAGAAGAAAGTGAAAGGTTGATTGACGCGCTTTGCAAAAAGCTGGCCATCAAAGACAAACCACGTACATACAGACGTATAGCCAGGAAAGAGTATCTAAATCTGGCAAAAAAGAAAAACAAGAGTAAAAAGGAAATACGCGAAGGAATTGGGAAACAGTTGAGATATCTCAATCGTAATCTGAAAAGCATCGATAAGTTATTAGACCAAACAGGAGGTATGAACTTCCCACTAGAACACCGGGATCAGAGGATATACTTGGTGATACAACACATATACTCTCAATAGGCACAAATGTATAATGAACACACTCATAGTATTGATAACCGGATAGTTAATATTTACCAGCCATATGTAAGACCCATAGTTCGGGGAAAGGATAAAGCACAAGTTGAATTTGGTGCAAAGCTTGGAGTGAGCATGCAAAATGGTTATGCAAGGATCAATACATTAAGCTGGGAAGCTTATAACGAGGGAAGCGATTTAAAGAAACAGGTAGAAGCATACAGGAGGCTGAATGGTTATTACCCGGAGGTTGAGATCACGGAGCCGTTATCATCACTTTTTTCGATACCAGATATTTTTATCCGGTACCAAAATGAATTAGTATTTGTAAAAACGGAATGACTTATTCACCAAACCCTAATTAATCATAATATCAGTAATCCGGACAAACCGTAAAGGGAAAGGAATTTTTTCAAAATTTTAATATTTAGTCAGTCATATTCAAAAATATACTTCTTTTTAACTCCCTTTCACATAAGTTTCACATAGGATGTAAATATCAGGTCAATAATTCAGCTTCATAATATATACCTGCCGGCTTCCCGTAAAGGTTGAATTAAATCCGATCATATCACCCCGGGGACTCCATCTGCAATGTATATCGCAGCGCCAGAATCCGTTGAACTCTGCCGGCTGGACAAATCTTCCGAGCGGAAGTACAGCCTCGGTCTTCATGTCCATAAGGTATATTTTCTGTTCACGTAACCCGGCACCCGGATATGTATCAGTTACCATCCAAAGTTGATCGGGGGAAAAAGTACCATGTCCGTCATAATCGAGCAATCCGTTACCAAGTCTTTTATAGTCCTTCTGTCCGACAGTAAATAATACATGTGCATATTGCTTTCCCTGGTAATTTGCGGTTACCATCAGTTCATCATCATTCAGCCAGTCGAAATGAGAACCTTCCCAGTTATCGGGGAAACACCGTCGCAGGTCAGTACCATCCCTGTTCACTGTGAGTGATGTTGTTATTCTTTTTGTGCCATCCATCTGGCGAGAAAGCCAGAAGATCTTTGAACCATTCCTGCTGAACAGAGTGTGATTGAACCAGCCTATATGGCTCTCTTTTACAGGAGGGACAAGATCCTTCACTTGTGCAAGAGAAACAATAAGTTTTGCTTCACCTGATTCAAGATTAACCAGGAACAGCCCGTCATTATCAGGCAGTGCAATATCAGCCTGCGGATCCTGCCCGTTGCCGCCATAGCCATAATCCGGACGCGTAATTCTTAATCTTGAGAAATTTATACTTATAGCTTCCTTTCCATTTGGTGAAACAGCGCTTATCGGATAAGGGATTGTTTTTATTTCTTTTTTGGTATGAACATTCATTATTACGGACATGTATTTCCCTTCCCTGAAATCATTATAGATGATCAGAGAATCAGGCGATGTCGCCAGCCAGTGAGCCATACATCCCTGTTGAAAATTCCAGGCACGGGTTAGGGTCAATGGGATAAAATCATTCGTCGCCAGATCAACAAGTCCCAGAGTTGCAGGCTCATTCTCGTCTGGCAGCTTGTATTTTATGTCGGTCTCCAGCACTGTAACAAACCTCTGATCCCTGCTCCACGAATTAATACCGTAATAGCTGGCAAAAAGATGTTCTTTATCGCTCTTTGTAATCTGAACCGGCTCGCTTACATCCGGAAAAACAACGGTTATACCTGCTTTCCTGTTGTCGCAGGAAAACAGCATTAACATTATGAAAATGCTTAGCATCAACGACTTATTGTCATACCACCTCTTTGACATAAAATAGTTATTTAAACATAATATTATTTCAGCTTTAACAGATTAATAAATTATTTGGTTATTAAGCTTTTTACTCCAGCCCTAAAGGGTGAAAGCTGAAACCCGGCTTTTGTTCCCCTGAGGGAAAGACGATGATAAC
>ERZ1026796.617-NODE-617-length-27490-cov-2.968790_pt1 | contig 27490 bp, 25 predicted proteins | sample MGYA00520874_ERZ1026796 | MGnify/ENA primary metagenome ERZ1026796 (study PRJEB33270, sample SAMEA104284474) | anaerobic digester metagenome | biome: Anaerobic digester microbiome; feature: mesophilic sludge digester; material: Anaerobic digester biomass | place...
CCGCAAACTGCTTTCCAAGGTTCCCGGCATTACCCATCCTTACTTGAACGTGGGCCGCATCGAAGGCGGGACCAATACCAACGTCGTCCCCGGAAAAGTCACGTTCAAGCTCGACCGCCGCATGATCCCCGAGGAGAACCCGGCCGAGGTCGAGGCCACGCTGCGCCGCGTGATGGCCGAGGCCGTGGCGCAGTCCAAGGGCATCACCATCGAGGTCAAGCGCATCCTGCTGGCCAACAAGGAATCGCTGGTGATGGCTGGCGAGCTCTTCATGGCGGCCTGCCGCGAGGCCGGCGCCGTGGTGGACGACGAGACGCGCATGGTTCGCCTCGATGCCGACCTGGTGCGCTGGGCAGTCGCGTCGGCGCCATCGTCGTTCGAGATCCACGCACGCAACCAGGCCAACACCGCACGGATCGGTGGCCGGGGCCTGTCGCTGCTGGCGGTGGCCGGCCCGCCGTACGTCTCCGACTTGGAGCGCGGCCGCCGGCCCGGGACGCTCGCCGACTTCGAGCACTTCGTCATGCTCACCCAGCGCTGCGACGTGCTGCACGCGATCACACCCGCGGTCGAAGCGCAGGACGTGCCGATGAACCTGCGCCATCTCGCCACCGGGCACTCGATGCTCACCATCAGCGACAAGGTGCCCTACGTGAACGCGCGTGGTCGTGGCGTGGTGGCCGACGGGTTCGAGATGATCCGCATCGCCAACGGGCTCACCGACGACCAGTTCCGCGCAGCGCCCTACGTGTGGACGAACATCAACACCAACTCACCGCGCCAGCTCGACATCCCGATGAGCATGGGCATCATCGACTTCGCGGCCGCCGGCCAGGCGACGATCATGACGCCGTTCACGCTGTCCGGGGCGATGGCGCCGGTGTCGTTGGCCGGAGCGTTGGTGCTGCAGCACATCGAGGCACTGGCCGCGATCACTCTCTCGCAGGTGGTGCGAGCAGGGGCGCCCATCGTCTACGGAGCGTTCACGTCCAACGTGGACATGAAGTCGGGCGCCCCGGCCTTCGGCACGCCCGAGGGCGTGAAGGCCGCGATCGCCAGTGGTCAGTTGGCTCGCCACATCGAAGTGCCGTGGAGGTCGCAGGCCGCCAGCACCTCCAACACCGAAGACGCCCAGGGCGGCTACGAGACGATGCTGTCGATGATGGCCTGCCTGATGGGTGGCGCCAACGTGGTCGTACACGCCGCCGGCTGGCAGGAGGGCGGGCTCACCGCCTCGCTGGAGAAGTTCGTGCTCGACGTGGAGATGCTGCAGATCATCGCCGAGACGTTTCAGCCGGTCGTCCTCGACGACGCCGAGCTGGCCATCGACGCGATCGACGATGTGGGGCCCGGCGGCCACTTCTTCGGCACCCAGCACACGCTCGACCGGTTCGAGACGGCCTTCTACGAGCCCACCGTCTTCACCCGCCAGAACTTCGGCCAGTGGACCGACGGCGGCTCGTCCACCGCTGCCCAGCGAGCGCACCACGTGTGGCAGCAGTGGATTCGCGAGTTCGAACGGCCACCGATCGACGACGCGGTGCAGGCCGCGCTCGACGAGTTCGTCGCTCGCCGTACCGCCGCCGGCGGCGCGCTGCCCGAGTCGTGAACGCCGCGCACACGAAGGCGACACGTGCGGACTGGCTGCGCGCCGCTCTCGATGTGTTCACCAGCTCGGGCGTCGAACACGTCAAGGTGCAGCCCTTGGCAGCGCAGCTCGGGGTGGGTCGGGCCAGCTTCTACTGGTACTTCACCGATCGAGCCGCGCTGCTCGACGAGCTGCAGCAGGTGTGGGCGGGCACCAACACCGCGTCCATCCTCGACCGCAGTGCTCGCCCCGCCGACACCATCACCGCGGCGGTGCTGGGCCTGTTCGAGTGCTGGTCCGATCCCTCACTGTTCGACCCGAAGCTCGACACCGCGATGCGCGACTGGGCGCGAACCGACAGCCAGGTCGCCGCCGTGGTCACCGCCGCCGACGAGCGACGGCTGGAGGCACTGACCCACATGTTCCAACGGCACCGCTTCGCTGCCGGCGAAGCGCAGGTCCGGGCCAGGATCGTGTACTACAACCAGGTCGGCTACTACGCGCTCGGCATCCGCGAGACCATGCAGACGCGGCTCGGATTCGTCACCGACTACTTGCTCGCGCTCACTGGTCAACTGCCCAGCGCAGCAGAACTGCGCACGTTCCGGCGCTTCTTGCGCAACGTCGCATCGCCACACGGAGGATGAGCCTGCGTGCTCAGGTGTGCTGGTGACGATGGTGCAGGTCGGGCACATGCGGGTGCGCATGCACCAGCTGCTGGTGAGCGTGACGGTGCTGGTGCCGCCCCGTGACCACCGGCTGATGGACGTGGTCGTGGTGGCCGTCGGCATGTTCGTGTTCGTGATCGTGTTCGATCGGTTCGTGTGCGTGCTGGTGCTCGTGCTCGCTGCGCAACACGAACGCCACGCCGGCGACGGCCAGCACCAAGGAGAGCACCTGCTGGTCGGCGACCGGCTCGGTGAAGACGGTCCACGCGACGACGGCGCCCACGAACGGTGCGGTCGCGAACACGAGCTGTCCGCGCGCTGCTCCGATGTCGCGCGCGCCGGCGACCCAGAGCGTGATGGAAGCGCCGTAACCGACCGCGCCCACCACCAGCGCGGCCAGCACTCGCCACGCGGAGGGCCACCCGCCCAGGAAGAGCCCGATGAGCAGGTTGACGCCGCCGGCCACCACGCCTTTCGCCAGCGTGATGTGCACAGGGGCCAACTCGTCGAGCTTGGCCGTGACGTTGTTGTCGACGGCCCAGCACATGCACGCACCGGCAACCAGCAACGCCCCGGCGCGCAGTTCGGCACCGCCCGACCACGCCAGCGTGACGCCCGCTGCCACCACCAGGCTGACGCCCACGATCACCCGACCCCCGAGGTGCTCGCTGAACAGCACGGCGGCCAACACCACGGTGAACACGACCTCCAGGTTCAACAGCAACGACACCGTGGCTGCCGGCGCGCTCTGCAGGCCGAAGGCCAGCAGCACGGGTGCCACCGCGCCGCCGAGCAGCACCGCCACTGCCAGCCGCGGCGCCGCCCGTCGGGCCTCCACCCGCGTCGGCCGGTGAGCGCCGGAGAACGGCAGCACGGCCAAGGCAGCGCCCAGGTACAACAGCCCGGCGAGCGTGAACGCGCTCATGTCGCCCGCCAGCCGTGATGCTGCCGGCGCCGACGCGCCGAACAGCACCGCTGCGCCTGCGCAACGAGCGATGCCCCGGCGGCTCGACACGAACGAGCTCATGCAGGCACCGTCGGCGATCGGGCGAGGATGAACGCCTGCGGAGTCGACTCGTGGGCGGACTCCGCTTCTCTGACGGCGCGAGCGAGCACTTGCAACCCGGCGCCCGCCAGGCAGCCAGCGACTTCGTCGGGAGCGTGCCGATAGCTGGTCAACGACACCGGCCGTCCGTGCACCTCGCTGCGGTGCACCCGTTCACCGTTGCCGGCCTGGAACGCGACCAGCAGGTGCGCACCTGGTGCCAACGCTCGCAACAACTCGGCGCCGACCGTGCCGAGGTGCTCGGCGGGGGTGTGGATGATGGAGTACCAGCAGACCGCGCCGGCCAACGAGCCGTCGGGCACCGGGAGGTCGGTGAGCAGACCCAGCTCGAAGCGGATGCCCGGGTGCGCACGGCGAGCAACTGCCAACATTCCCGGCGAGGCGTCGACACCGATCACGTCGAGCCCGTGCGCAGCGAGGAGCGCGGCGACACGGCCCGGGCCACAGCCGACATCGGCCACCGGCCTTCCGTCGGCGTGCGCCATCAACTCGACGAAAGCGCCGAGCAGTGCACGATCGATCGGCCCTTCGATCGCCGAGCTGATCTCGGTGCCGACCCACTGCGCGTACACGTCGGCGGTGTCGTCGTAGGCCGCTCGGGTGGTCGACACGTGCTCCGGGTCCGGCATCGCCGCGACCGTACCGCGCGACCGTACCGCGCGACCGGCCCGACGTCGGCCCCGGCCCGTGACGGACACCGACTACCTTGGCCGCATGGGCACCCGCGACGGCCTCCGCTACATCGTCACTCAGGCCGAGCGCGAGCACTTCGCACAGGAAGGGTACGTGCACCTCTCATCGGTGCTCACCGAGGACGAAGTGCGCACCCTCGACCCGGTGTACGACGCGTTCATGCGCGGCGAGGTGCCCGTCGCCGGCAAGGACCTCAACGACATGGTCACCGGCGAGCACGGCACCGACCCGGCGGGCTACGCGATCTTCAACGTGATGCTGCCGCGCAGGTACTACCCGCAATGGCAGGGGAACGCGTTCGAGCAGGTCGGCCACTCCATCGCCGAGCAGTTGTGCGGCGAGGGCATGACACTCGACTTCGACCAGTTGCTCGCCAAGCAGCCCGGCCGCGAGGACGCTGTCTTCGCGTGGCACCAGGATCAGGCGTATTGGATCAGCACCGACGATCGACGAACCGCCACCTGCTGGCTGGCGCTCGACGACACGAGCCCGGAGAACGGCTGCCTGCAGTTCCTGCCCGGTAGCCATCGCGAGCCCGTGCGCCCCCACCACCCTGCTACCGGCGACCGAGCCAGGCAGCACACGCTGGTCACCGACCTCCGCCCCGGTGAAGCACCCATCCCGATCTCGATTCGGCGTGGCGACATCACCGTGCACAACGAAGGTGTCCTCCACGGCTCCGGCGGCAACCGCTCCACCACCAGCCGCCGGCGCGCCTACATCAATGCGTACCGTTCGATCGACACCGTTCGCCAAGAACGAGCGCTCGGCTTCACCCACTCGCACAACGACGACCAGCAGGTGCTGAACTCGGTCGACGGCCTGCTCGCCACTGACAGCTGACGCGCCCATCTGCGCGCCGCGTCGGCGTAGCCCGAACGCGGCCCCGGTCTCATACATCGCTCACACTCGTGCGCCATGCTGCACCTCATGTCGACGAACGGCGCTCGAGCAACTCCGGTGGGATGCTTCCTCCTCGCACTCACCCTGACGGTCGGATGCAGTTCCACCGACGCGTCGTCACCATCCACCACGACTTCGAACGCGGGGAGTTCGACGACCGAAGGTTCGACGACCGAAGGTTCGACGACCGAGCCGGCGGGGAGCACAACGGTTTCGAACTGCCGGCGAGGCGACCTGCCGAGCACGGTGGCCTACGACACCATCGCCGGCGTCGACCCGAACCTCCTCAGCCTCGACGTGTACCCGCCTTCCACGGCCGCCTGCGACGCCCCCATCGTGATGTGGGTGCACGGCGGCGGCTATCAGATCGGCGACAAGCGCAACCAGATGCTCGACAAGGTCGCGCTGTTCAACGACGCCGGTTGGATCCTGGTGAGCGTGAACTACCGGCTGACCGCACCGGGCGCGGCAAGCTCGGCGCAGTACCCCGATCACTTCCACGACGTCGCCTCTGCCGTGGCCTGGGTGCACGACAACATCGCCTCGTACGGGGGCGAGCCTGAGCGCATCGCGTTGCTGGGCCACTCGGCCGGCGCCGACATCGTGTCGAACGTGGCCACCAACCCGTCGTACCTGCAAGCCGTCGGCCTCGACCTCGGCTCGCTGCGTTGCGCGGGCCCGCTCGACACCGAAGGTTTCGACAAGGTGGCGGCCGGGGCGAACGATCCCGATGTCGAACGCGATCAATGGCAACTCGCGCTGGGCAACAACCTCGACTACCTCACTGCCACTTCGGCAACGATGCTCGTCGCGGCCGACATCGGCATCCCACCGATGATCGGCGTCGTGCGCGGCGGCCCGCTTCGTCAACGGATCGAGACCGCGTTCCTCGCAGCGCTGGCCGACGCCGGCATCAACAGCGTCACCATCGACGCCACGTCATTGACGCACAACGAAGTCAACAGCCGCATCGGTGCGGCCGGCGACGACGTGATGACCCCACCGTTGATGCAATTCCTGCGCGGCTGCTTCGCCGGGCCGTGATCACCGCTCGGTCGTCGGCTCCACTCGGCTCGGCAGCAGCAGCCGTGAGCCGCGGTCGTAGGTGAGGTAGTTCCACGCCCAGTTGACCAGCACGTTGGCCCGGTTGCGGAAGCCCATCAGCTCCACGAGGTGCAGGGCCAACCACATCAGCCATCCGATGAAGCCATGGAACTTCATGCCGTTGGGCAGCTCCGCGACCGCGTGGTTGCGGCCGATGGTGGCCATGGAACCCTTGTCCTTGTACACGAACGGTGCCGTGGCCCTGCCGTCGATGAGCGCATGGATCTGGCGAGCGACGTGGACGCCACCCTGGATGGCGGGCTGGGCCACTTGCGGCAGCGGAGTGCCGGGCGGCAGCGCGATGTCGCCGATCGCGAACACGTTGGGGTGGCCGGCAAGCGACAGATCGGCCTCGACGGGTATGCGGTTGCCTCGGCCCAGCTGAACCCCGAGCAGCGAGCCGACGGGGTTGCCCGCCACGCCGGTGGCCCAGACGATGGTGCCTGCCGGTACGCGTCGGCCGTCGGCCAGCAACACCGCGCCCGGCTCCACGCTGGCGACACCTACCCCGAGCTGCACGGTGATGCGGCGCGCGCGCAGCGCTGCACTCGCGTGTTCGGAGAGCGACGGGTCGAACGGGCCGAGCACGCGATCGGCCGCCTCGATCAGCGTGATCGGCACCTGCGACAGGTCGAGTTCCGGGTAGTCCTTGCGCAGCACGTGGTCGATGAGCTCGCGCAACCCACCGGCCATCTCGACACCGGTGGGGCCGCCACCGATGACGGCGATGCCGAGGTCGACCTCGCCGGCCGTCGCGGTGGCTGCCCGTTCGAACCGACTGAGCAAGTGCGTGCGCAACGCCAGCGCGTCGGTGACGGTCTTGAGGGGAAACGTGTGCTCTGCCACACCCTCGACACCGAAGGTGGAGCTGACCGAGCCGGCAGCGACGACGAGGTGATCGAAGCGCTCCAGCCGCCGACCGTCGATGGTGACGGTGCTGCCGGCGAGGTCGATGGCCGTCACCGACCCGAGCACGAATCTCGTGCGCTGACGCTTGCGCAGGTGAGCCCGCACCGGGAAGCAGATGTCGTCGGCGTCGAGGCCTGCCGTTGCCACCTGGTAGAGCAGCGGTTGGAACGTGTGGAAGTTGTTCGAGTCGATGACCACCACCTCGACGCCCGGCCGTTCCAGCGCCCGCGCGGCACTGAGCCCGCCGAAACCCGCACCGATGACGACGACTCTCACCGGAGCCATGGGTCAAGCGAGCGCGGCGAGCGCATCGAGCGCACCGCGGTAGAAGGTGGGGTAGGCGTAGATCATCGACCTCAGCTCATCGACAGGCACGCTCGCGTGCACCGCCAGGTTGAACAGACCGAGCACGTCGCCGCCCCGTGGGCCGACAGAACTGGCACCGACCAGCACACCGCGGTCGGCATCCTCGACGAGCTTCATCAGCCCCTCGTTGCCGGCACCGTGCAGCCAGCCGCGGCTGGAGGTGGAGCTGTCGGCGACACCGACGCGCACGTTCAAACCGGCGGCCCGAGCCTGCGCCTCGGTGAGCCCGACGGAGCCCACCTCCGGGTCGGTGAAGGTGACTCGCGACACCGCATGCGTCTGAGCCGAGCGGGGGTGGGCGACGCCGAGGATGTCGTCGACTGCGATGCCTGCCTCGTACACCGCCATGTGAGTGAACGATCCGCGCCCGGTGATGTCGCCCACGGCCCACAGCCGGGAGACACCTTGCACGCGCATGCGATCGTCGACGGTGAAGGTGGGCCGCGCCGACTCGTCGAGGCCGATGGTGTCGAGCCCGATGCCACGCACGTTCGGCGCCCGTCCGGCGGCGACCAGCAACTCGTCGCTCGTCACCGACGACCCGTCCGCCAGCTCCACCATCACCTGCCCGTCACGCCGCACGCCCACCGCGGCCTGGCCGGTGATGATGGTGACGCCTTCCGCGCTCAGCACGCGGGCCACCAGCGCGCTCGACTCCGGCTCCTCGGGCGCGAGCACGCGGTCGGCCGCCTCGATCACGGTCACCTTCGTGCCGAACCGGGAGAGTGCCTGGGCCAGTTCGAGGCCGATCGCGCCTCCGCCCATGATGGTCAACGACGACGGCAGCGAACGGATCTTGAACACGTCGCGATTCGTCCAGGGTCGAGCTTCGGCGAGGCCCTCCACCGGAGGCAACGCCGGCGACGTACCGGTCGCGAGCACCACGCCGAGCGTGGCGACGTACACGTCGTCGCCCACCCGCACTCGCCCCGCACCGTCGAGCGCGCCGCGGCCACGCACGAAGGTGCCGCCCTTGCCGGTGAAGCGGTCGACGGCGACGGTGTCGTCCCAGTCGTCGGTGGCCTCGTCGCGGATCCTGTCGGCCACGATCGAGTAGTCGGGCGTGACGACGGCCGTTCCCGACATCGCGTTCACCCGGCGGGCTTCCGCCAGCAGGTCGGCGGCGCGGATGATCATCTTCGACGGGATGCACCCGTAGTACGGGCACTCGCCGCCCACCAGATGGCTCTCGACACCCACCACCGACAGGCCGGCGCTCGCCAGGCTGCCCGCTACGTCTTCTCCCCCAGGCCCCATTCCGACAACGACAACATCAACTTCGTGTGTCTGCATGCAGTGCAGTCAATCGAGATCGTGCTGCGTTGCATCGCGGATTGCTGCAGCAGCAGCGTTTCGGAGAGTCGAAGCGTTCGTCGCGCGGGGACACTCAGCCCGGTCGAAGCCCACATCGTCTCGGCCACGAGCGCCCGACGGCTACCGTTTGCCGATGCGCAGCTCGATCACCTCGCGGGGTCACAGGATCAGCTACCGCACGGAGGGCGATGGTGCACCGTTGTTGTTGCTCTGTGGCTGGTCACGGTGGGCTGATACGTGGTGGGACGCCGGCTACGTCGGCGGGCTCGGCGAGGGCTATCGGGTGATCGCGGTTGACCGGCTCGGTCATGGTGAGAGCGACAAGCCGCATGACCCGGCCGAGTACCTCGAGCAACTGATAGTTGCTGACATCGTCGGAGTGCTCGATGCCGAGCGTGTCGATCGAGCCCTGGTGTGGGGGTTTTCGATGGGTGCGAGGAACGCCGCCTCGTTCGCCGTGATGGAACCGACGAGAGTCGCTGCGTTGGTCTGCGGCGGCGGTGGTCCGCTGCCCGCCTCGGAGGGAGCGCGGGAGCGCACACTCGACCTTGCCGAGCTCGTGAAGACGGTCGACGGGATGACGCTCGTTCTACGCAGTATGGGGACGCCGGATGAGGGGATCTCCTTGAGCCTGCTTCGCAACGATCCTGCGGCACTCTCGGCGGCCATGGCAGGGGCCGCCGAGTGGCGGCCCGCGGCAGACGACGTAGACGCTCCAAGCCTTTGGTACATGGGCTCGGACGACGACGGCGGGTTCTGGGCGGCGGACATCGAACTCGCCACACGTCTTGGAGTCGAGACACATCTGGTGCCGGGCGCCGACCACGTCATGTCGTTTCGTCGGGCCGATGAGGTGCTGTCGTTCGTTCGACCGTTCCTGGAGCGGCATCGCCGATGAGCTGAGGGACCGTCTGCCGGCTCAGCTCGCCCACGGATCACATGAACACCAGCGAGTGGGCTACCGCGCAGCCGAAGTGGCAGCGTCCTGATCACGCTCGTTCAGTAGCCCTTCGAAGTCAGCGCAGATCCAGCAAGAGCGACTGATTCGAACTGCCGACGCGGCCATCGAGGTCGAAGACGGCTGTGTCCGTCATACCGATGCCATGGTGACCGTGATGAGTCGCGCTCGCCATACCCACCCATTCACCTCTCAGCGGCCGGAAGAGGTGAATCGTCAGGTCCGGGTTGACGAAGCTATGCGAGTCCCATGGCAGAACCCCGGAGATCCCGCTGGCGAAGTCGACCGCCGCCGCGACGCGCTCCAGCGGTGTCAGCGCTTGCTGGGGGAGCAACGGCACGCACACACGGATCCAATCGAACACGGGCCCAGCGCCGAGCGCCGCCTCGCGAACGAAACGATGCTCGGTGCCACCCCTGTGAAACGCGATCGGCGCATCTTCCTCTCGGCTTCCCGGGCGACCGTGAGCCGGACCCAATGGCGCTGGTTCAATCGCCAGCATCGGTCCCAGATCGGGGTCGTCGAAGGGGAGCGGCACATGTGCAGCGCGGATCCGTAACGCCCGTGCCCGCGCCAGCACTACTCCAGTCTCGGCATTGGTGATCGTTGCCTCGACGATCGAGACCTTTCGCCCCGTCCGAGTGACCTCCGCATGGCACCGGAGTGGCTCGACTGGCACTGGCCTCTCCAACTCGACGGTCAGTCGAGCGATGAACCAGTCGACGCCGTCGGACGCCAGCTGCTCCACCGAGTGAGCCAGCAGTGCGGCCACCGGGCCGCCGTGCAGCCACTCGGGATTCCACGGCCCCCGGGAGAAGGGCGTCGGCAAGAACGTGTCGTCACTCACGGTGACGAACAACGCCGCATCCGGACTGAGGTGCGTGTCAGCCACGGGGAACCTCCGACCGTGCGCGAAGGAGGTGGGCAATCACTGCGTCCACTCGGTCCAGCTTCACCAGCCCAGGATTGCCCCGACGAGGGTGAGATGCAAGGCCCGTTGCGAACAGATCATCTGCGGGCGAACCGCTGAGTTCGGCCACGGACGACGCACTCGGGCAGGCGGCGCGCCCGCGGTGACGAGCGTCGCGATCGCGGCGTGGATGCGGCGAGGCGGTCGCTCGGCCACCGGGACGAAGATGGCGGCGCCGCGCGACGGCAGCGTGAGCGCACCATCCACCAGATCGGGTGGGCATCAGTGCCGGAAGTGTGATGGCCAGACCAGTCGCTGGAGAAGTGCGGCCACGCCCGAGCCGCCATCAGTTCACGTTGCGGCTGCGACCTTCCCAGAACGGCGCACGCAGGTCTTTCTTCAGGATCTTTCCGCTGGGATTGCGAGGCAGCACATCGGCCCAGTCGACGGTGGTGGGGCACTTGAACCGGGCCAGGCGCTCGCGGGCGTAGTCGATGATCTCCTGCTCGGTCACCTCCGCGCCGGGCTTCTTCACCACCACTGCCTTCGCGGTCTCGCCCCACTTCTCGTGCGGCACCCCGATCACTGCCACGTCGGCGATCGCGGGGTGGCCCATCAGCACGTTCTCCACCTCGGCGGGGTACACGTTCTCGCCGCCGGAGACGATCATGTCCTTCACGCGGTCGTGGATGTACAGGTAGCCGTCGGCGTCGAGGTAGCCGACGTCGCCACTCTTGAACCAGCCGTCGGCGGTGATGGCCTTCTCGGTCTCCTCGGGCATGTTCCAGTAGCCGATCATCACCTGCGGCGACTGGATCCAGATCTCGCCCACCTCGCCCGTCTCGCACGTGCGCGGGTCGTCATCGGCGCTGTCGATGTCGACGATGCGCACCTCCACACCGGGGCCCGGTACGCCGCAGCTGCGCAGGCGATGACGATTGGGGCTGTCGAGCGCATGATCGGCGGGCGGCAGGTTCACCACTGCGCCCGTGGTCTCGGTGAGGCCGTAGGCCTGCCAGAACTTGCACTTGAACACCTTCACGCTGTTGGCCAGCACGTCTTCACTGATCGGCGATGCGCCGTAGACCAGCACCTGCAGGCTGGAGTAGTCGGCCTCCGCTGCGCCGGGCACCATCAGCACGAACTGCAGCACGGCCGGCACCACGAACCCGTGCGTGATGCGCTCTTCGCCGATCAGGCGGATGAGGCCCGCCGGATCGAGCTCGCGCAGGATGATGCTGGTGGCGCCCTCGTACTGGCCCGCCACCGCCCATCCGCCGCCGCCGATGTGGAACAGCGGCATGGCCACCAGGTTCACCGACTCGGGGCTGAGCTCCCAGATCTCCTTCGCCAGCGGCAGCAGCCCGAAGAAGTTGGCGTTGGCCAGCATCACACCCTTCGGGCGGCCGGTGGTACCGCTGGAGTAGAGCTGGAACGCAACGTCGGCAGACGTGCTGGCGATGCCGGGGTCGGTGTCGGGTTGCGCCGCGAGCTCGGCCTCGTAGTCGGCGTACGAACCGTCGCCGTCGATGACGAGGATCTTGGTGACGGTGGTGAGGTTGGCAGCGATCGCATCCAGGATGGGCACGAACTCGCGACCGACGACGAACACCTTCGACTGGGCGTCGTTGACGATGTACTCGACCTCGGGTGCGGCGAGGCGCCAGTTCACATCCACGCAGACGGCGTTGAGCAGCGCCGCGCCATAGAACACCTCGAAGTGTTCGATGCCGTTCTTGTCGAGGAACGCCACACGATCCTGCGGGCCGACACCATTGGCAGCCAACAGGTTGGCCATCTGCCGGGCTCGCGCGTACAGCTCGGCCCAGGTGAGCCGGCGCTCGCCCTGCACCAGCGCCGTTCGATCCGCGCGCTCCACACCGTGCACGCGAATGATGTCCGAGACCGTGTTGATGTTCCCCATGGCGGCGCAGAGTAGTGCGCGCCGCGCCGCTCAGCGAACGCTGTAGCCGAGCCGGAAGCTGCGCACCGCGCGGGCGAAGATGTTCGGCTCCACGTCGGGCTCGGTGACCACTCGCAGATCCGTGATGCGTTGCGACAGCTGGCCGAACACGGCAGCGAGCGTGGTGCGCGCGACATGCGTTCCCACGCAGAGATGGGTACCGAAGCCGAACGCGATCTGCGGGTTCGGGTCGCGACGGATGTCGAAGGTGAACGGGTGGTCGAACACCGCCTCGTCGCGATTGGCGGAGGGGTACAGCATGATGATGCGGTCACCGCGACCAATTGCCTGACCGCCCACCTCCGTGTCGGCGCCGGCTCGTCGGAACATGTTGTTCAACGGGGTGACCCAGCGCAGCACCTCCTCCACCGCCGCGGGCACCAGCGACGGGTCGGCAGCCATGGCCTCCCACTGCTCGGGGTGGTCGACGAACGCGCGCAGGCCATGACTGATGGCCGTGCGCGTGGTCTCCGCCCCGCCGCTGATGAACAGGCCCACCTCGTGCACGATCGCTGCCGGTGGCAGCGGTTGATCGTCGATCTTGGCGTGCACCCACGTGCTGATCAGGTCGTGCGCCGGGCAGCCCGCGCGCTCCTGCGCGATCGGCACCAGCGCCTGCACGAACTCCATGTTGGCGTCGATGAAGTCGGTGAACGTGGCGCCGTCGCGCTCGCGCATGTCGATGCGCATCAGCCGCTCGCTCCAGCTCTTCATCTCCGGCCACATCGTCTCCGGGAAGCCGAGCAGCTGGCAGGTGAGCCGCGCCGGCAGCTGACCGGAGAGTGCATGCACGACTTCCATCTCGGTGGTGGCGAGCGCAGCATCGATCAGTTCTGCGGTGAGCGCTTCGATGGCTGGCTTGCGCGCCGCGATCGCGGCACCGGTGAGGTCGCCTTGCACCAACATGCGCTGCTGGCGGTGACGCGGATCGTCCTGGGCGATCATGTTGATCTCGTCGGGTGCCCAGATGGCGCGGTAGCCCTGCCCGCTGAGGAACACCGAGCTGCGCCGTTCCACCTCCTGCAGGTCGGCGTGACGGGTGATGCCCCACAGGCCGTTGCGCTGGTCGCGGTACACCGGCTCGTTCGCGCGCATCCATGTGAACGCGGCATGCATGCGGTCGCGATCCTGGTACAACGCCGGGTCGAGCAGGTCGAATGCCAGTCGTTCGGTCGACGGTCGATCATCGGTTGCGGTCATGCCACCATCGAAACACGCACTCGCTTGGGGCCCGTCATCGTGCACGATGAGCCGGTGCCGCGCGAACCCGTTCGCCCGGGCGCACTTCGGTCACCACATGAAGGGGGCGTCACCCTCTTGCGGTGACGAAAGCCGACCCGAGCGCCTCCCGAACCGTCGCGATCACGTCGTCGGGGGTGTCGACCACCTCTCTGTACGTGAACTGCAGCACGACGAAACCAGCGAGCTGCAGACGATTCATCCGTTGCGCGTCGATCAGCATCTGACCGACGGTGCGATGCCACCGATACCCCAGCAGCTCGACGACCAGCATTGCGTCGGGAAAGCGGGCATCGACCCGGATGAGCGTCGTGCCGCGACGCCCGAGCACCTGCTGCGTCAGTGGCCGCGGAAGACCCTCCGCACCGACGAGCTTCAGGAACTCGCGCTCCAACCAGCTGGCACCTCCCCGAGCGATCTCGCTCGTCTCGAGTGCCGCCAGCATCGGCCGAACCCCGTTGCGGCCGGACGCTCGCAGACTGGAGACCCGACGGTGCAGGAAGTCGTCGGTGGTGAGGCCGTCGCGCACGGCACTGTCGAGCGCTGCCACGGTGACCTCCGGTGAGGCAGTGGCCGCGATGTGGATCAAGGACCGCGATGGAGACAGCACCGGAAGGCCATGCGCCCAGGCGCGGTCGATGAGCTCGATGGAGTTGGTGGTGTGGATGTGGTGGCCGGCCCGGCTGACGTTGTGGCCGCGTTCGACCGTGAGATGAAACGGCCCTTTGAGTCGGAAACCGTCGAAGCCGTGCAGCGCCGCGGCAGTGGTGCCGGATGCCCAGCAGGGCACGTCGACGGTGGCGATCAGCGAACGAAGCTCGGCAAGTGGAGCAATAGGGAGGCCGCTCGAGACTCGGCCACGAAACTCGATGTCGAGTTGACCTGTCGCAACCGCCTCGCGGCGGGCCTGATCGGTCATTCGTCGGAGTCAAGCGCCAGCGGGCCACCGACGCAACCTCAGTGATGCGCATCGAGGGACCCGTGCGACTCCTTCCTCCAGCCCATCGCCACCGGGCATCGGCTTTGGTCACCACCAAAGATCACCCCGCTTTGGTGGTGACCAGAGTGTGTCCGAGACGCCTGCAATGGCGAGCGCGTCGACCGCGCTCAGCGGCGCTTGTTGCCCCAGGTGTTCCAGTGGGTGACTGCTGCGGCAGGCTTGCGGGGGGCGACGCCGAACTTGCCCACCGGGTACCCGACGGGGAGGAGCGCGGCGATCTCGAAGCGCGGGCTGCCATCGTCGCGACTGGGCACGCCCAACAGTTCCAGCACCTCTTCCGAGTGGATGCGGATCACCGTCGTGAGCGCGGTGCCCAGGCCCAGCGAGCGAGCGGCGATGCAGAAGTTCTGCACCGCCGGGTACACGCTGGCATCGAGGCGGCCGATGTCCATCGTGCCCGCGTCGTCGCGCGAACCCCACGGAATCAGCGGCTGCAAGAAGAGCACCAACGCCGGCACCTCGCCGAGGTGGTCGGCCAGGTGGCGACTGGCATCGCGAGTGCGACGCCACGCTGCGGCCTGCGCCTCGTCGGGGAATGCAGTCGGTTCCGGCAGCGACTGCTCGTAGCGGTGGTACGCACGCTGGTAGAGGGCACCGACCTGCGCTCGCACGGCAGGGTCGGTGACCACCACGTACTGCTGCGGCTGCACGTTGCCGCCGCTCGGCCCCTGCTGTGCCGCCTTCAGGCAGGTCTCGATGTCGGCGTCGGCGACCGGCTGGTGGCTGAAGCGCCGCATGGCGCGGGTGGTCATGATGGTTTCGATCGCGACGTTGTCGTGCACGGCAGTCATCTCCCCTCATAGATCGGCGGGCGCTTCTCTTGCAACGCGTCGATCGCTTCCTTGTGGTCGTGCGACAGGAAGCACGGGATCTCCAGCGCGATCGACAGGTCGAAGCTGGTGAGCAGCGCCTGCTTCAGCTGCGCGTTGACCGCCTGCTTGGTGCCCTTGACGGCCAGCGGTGGCTGCGCGGCGAGGCGCCCGGCCCACGCAAGCGCCCGTTCGCGAACCGCCTCCGGCGCACACACCTCACTGGCGACGCCCAGTCGCAGCGCTTCGGCGGCCGAGAGCGGCTCGCCCAGCAGCAGGTGCCGCTTCGCGGCGAGCGGCCCGAGCAGCAGCGGCCAAACCGCCGCGCCACCGTCGCCGGCCACGAGACCCACGTTCACGTGTGGGTCGATGATCACGGCTCGCTCGCTCATCACGATCACGTCGCAGAGCAACGCGATCGAGGCGCCGAGCCCGGCAGCTGCACCGTTGAGGCCGCACACGATGGGCACCTCCACGTCGAGCAGATCCCAGATCATCTGCTTCGCGTCACGACGAAGCTCGTCGAGCGCAGCGGTATCCCGCAGCGCAGGGAACCACCCGAAGTCGCCACCGGCACTGAACGCCTTGCCCTCACCGGTGAGCACGATCACGCGAGCCTCGCGCTCGCGCTTCAACAACCGGAACAGCTCACCGAACTCGTGGTGCAGCAGTGCGTCGACAGCGTTCATCGGCGACGTGGGGTGCTTGACCGTGGCCGTCAGCACGAGGCCCTGACGTTCGAGGTGGATGGCGTGCACAACGCGACCGTAGTGCTCACGAACGGCCGTCGGCCTCTTGCGCCCCGCCGCGGACTGAGTGCACCGTGACGATGCAGGAGGAAGTGAGAGAAGGTGGTCGCCGTGATGGTGCTGGCGTTGCTGCTGTTGATCACGCTGGTCGTCGGGGTCGTCGGGGCGGCCAGTCGCTCCGCGAGGAAGCGAACACGCCCCGCGCTGCTGATGTCGCCCGCTGCGACGCTGTCGCCGACGGAGCAAGTTCCCGTGCACGGAGTCGTCACCGCGGATCACACGGCCACCACGCCGGCGAACGGCGCAGCCGCCAATCTGCGGGCCGCGCTCGACCGTTGGCGCACGGCCGGGCTGATCACCGACGCACAGGCCGCATCGATCGAGCAGCACGAGTTGACGTTGCTGCAAGCGGCTCGCCCAGTACCCGCACACGACACCCGTCGCGGCATCCCGCTGGTGGCCGAGGCGCTCGGTTACCTGGGAGGCACGTTGGGCATCGTGGGCCTGACGCTGCTGGTGTCGCGGTACTGGCCCGACATGGCCACCGCCGGTCGACTCGGTCTCAGTGGAGGTGCCGCGGTGCTGCTGGCAGGCGCCGGCTACTCGGTGCACGAAGGCGCCGACCCTGCGTTCACTCGTCTGCGCTGGTTCCTCTGGCTCGTCTCCAGTGCTGCCGGGGCCTTGTTCGCCGGTGTGCTGGCAACTCAGACCTTCGGAGCCGACGCGCCGGCGACGATCGCACTCGCCTGCGCGACGATGATCGCCGCACAGAACGCTGTCTTCTGGGCCGGCGCCCGGCGACCACTCCAGCAGCTGCTCACCTTGACCGCCTCGATGGTCGCAGCTGGTGCGTTCGTCGCTCAGTTCGCCGGCTCCGTCACCGTGGGCACCGCGCTGTGGGCCGTTGGCGCAGGGCTGCTCGCGGCCGGCCTGCTCCACCGCACGACGTTCCCACCACTGACCGTCGGCGTCGGCGCGGCCACGATGATCGTCGGCACGGCGATGGCCGCCGAATCACTGCAAGGCCCCGGCTTCGTGATGATGGTGCTGACCGCACTCGGCCTGCTGACGCTCGCGTCGGTGCCGATCGACATCGGCGACCCGGCGGATCGCGTCGTGCTCACTGTCATCGGCGCCGTCGGCAGCGCCCAAGCGCTGCCGATGACGATCGGCTACTTCGCCGAACACGCGGCAGTGGCCACAGGGTTGGTCGTGTGGTCGGTCGCTGGTGGCCTCGTGTTCGTCGCCAGCCGAAAGTTGGTCCGTTCGCCCATCGCCACGGAGATCATCGGTGGTGTGGCGCTGGTTGCCGGAGCGGCGATCACCGGGGTGCAATCGGTGGCGTTCGCCACGCTGTTCGGCAGCGCCACCGCCGCCGCCTTGATCGCACTCGGCACGCAGCCAGGGCGAGTGTTGCTGTCACTGTTCGGCTCGCTCGGTCTGCTGGTCAACGTGCCGTGGGCGATTCGCCACTTCTTCCCCGGCGAAGGTCGCGTGCCGCTGCTCATCCTGGCGTCCGGAGCGGTGATCGTGCTCGTCGCCGTCTGGCTCGCTCGGATGAGTGGACGGTTGCGTCGCGAACTGCGGCACTGATGCTCCGCGATGCTGCACTGAATCGGCGCCGGCCGGCCGGCCACGGCGCTCGGTAGGTCAGATCATCGCGGCATCGATGTCGATGCCGAAGTGCAACTTGCCAAGTGTTTCGTACAGGCGGGGGGCCACCATGATGTGCTGCGTGACCACATGGGCGTCGCGCAGGCAGCGCTGCAGCGGGCTGTGCTCGAAGATGGAGGTGCCGCCACCCAGCGTGTACGCCGTGTCGGCGGCCTTCACGCACGCCTCGGCGGCGTTGGCACCGGCCAACCGCATGCGAGCGCGAGCCGCGACATCCACGCGACCCCCGGCAACGGCGGTGTCCCACGCCTGCGACACCTCGTCGAGCAGGAACGCTCGCGCACTACGCAGTGTGGCTTCCGCACGAGCCAGTTCGTTCTGCGCGACACCGGACTGGCTGATCGTGCGCGCGCTGAACTGCGGCCTCTTCTCCGTGCCCAGTTCGACGATCGCATTCAATGCGTGGCGGCCGATGCCGAGGCCGGCCGCGGCCACGCCGACTGCGAGCAGCGTCATGTCGGGGAACGCGCCAAGTGGCGAATCGACCTGCGAACCGGTGACCTGCGGCTGAGTGGCCAGACCGTCGGGCACGAACACGTCGTCCACGTGGAAGTCGGTGCTGCCCGTGCCACGCAGGCCGGAGGTGTGCCACGTGTCGTCGAACACCACCTGATCGGGGGAGAACCACATCGACCCGCTGAACCCGTCGCCGGTGGCACCGCCGGTGATCCACTGGCAGTGCTGGGTACCGCTTCCCCACATCCACGCGCCGCTGACCCGGTACCCACCGTCGACCTTGGTTGCCGTGGCGTTGCGGGCGAACACTCCCCCGGTGAAGTTGGCGGGGTCGCCCCAGATCTGTCGTGCGTGGTCGGGCTCGACGTAGTGGCTGAGCAGCGAGGTGGTGGTCGCGATCATCGTGCACCAACCGGCCGCGCCATCGGCGGTGGCGATGCGCTCGATCACCTGCAGGATCGTCGGCGGATCCACTTCCGGCCCGCCATAGGCGGCCGGCACGCACAGTCGCTGCACGCCTTCGGCGCGCATGGCATCGACCACCGGCATCGGCAAGCGGCGCAGGCGCTCGCCATGCACGGCGTGTTCGGCGGCGACTGCAGCAACACGATCGGCGGCGGCCAGCCAATCGGTCATGACCTGCCCACCACCCGCTGCGCCTCGGCCCAGCTGAGGCCCTTGCTGACGTCGGGTTCGCGAGGCAGGCCCAACACCCACTCGCCGATGATGTTGCGCTGCACGGCGAACGTGCCGCCGCCGATGGTGAGCGCCTGGCTGAACATGAAGCCGTCGTACCAACCGGCATGCATCAGCCCGCCGTCGGGCTTCTCCGGCCCCAGGCTCTTCGTGTCGGTGCCGGGCACGAACGTCTCGCCGTCACCGCCGGCCAGCATGCCCGCCGCACCGATGTAATCGCGAGCGAGGCTCATCACGTGCTGCCCGTGCTCGTCGGCGAGCAGCTTGCGAATGCTCGCCTCCGGCCCCGGCTGCTGGCCCTTCAGCGTGGCGGTGAGCGTGCGCATGCGGATGAGGTCGAGCAGCATGTGCTCGATGTAGACGCCGGCGATCCGTTGGCGCATGTGCGGATCGGTGACCGGGCCCATGTCGCGGATGCTGTCGATCAACTCGACGGCTGTGGGGCCGTTCCCCCACAGCACACCCCCGGTGCTGAGCGACACGCGCTCGTTCCCCAGCGTGACCTTGGCGAGACGCCAGCCATCGTTGAGATCGCCCACCAGGTTCTCGGCGGGAATGCGCACATCGGTGAAGAAGACCTCGTTGAAGGTGTGGCCGCCGGTCATCTCGGTGATCGGGCGGATCTCGATGCCAGGCAGATCCATCGGGCACACGAAGTAGCTGACGCCCTTGTGCTTGGGCAGGTCGGGGTCGGTGCGCGCGATGAGGATGCCGTACTTCGCGTACTGGGCGCCGCTGGTCCAGATCTTCTGGCCGTTGACCACGAACTCGTCACCATCGCGCACTGCTCTGGTACCCAGGTTGGCCAGGTCGCTGCCGGCGCCGGGCTCGCTGAACAGCTGGCACCAGAACTCCTCGCCCGACAGCAGCGGGAACAGGTAGCGCGCGTGCTGCTCGGGCGTGCCGGCGAACAGCAACGTCGGCCCCGCCCAACCGATGCCGATCGGGTTGGTGGGGCGACGCACCTTGGCCCGGTGCAGTTCGTCGTCGATGATCAGCTGGTGGATCGCATCGGCCCCCAGGCCCCACGGCGCGGGCCAGTGGGGGGCCACGTACCCGGCCTCTGCGAGCTGCCGCCCGGTGGGGTCGGGGTTGGCGGCAAGCCACTCGCGGATCGCAAGTCGGCGCGGGTCGTCCTCGGCGGGCAGCTGGAAGTCCATACGCCCGCGACCCTATTCGCCCCTCGCGAGCGCCTCGTCATCGACGATTGCGTGTGGGCGGGTTTCGACCACGCAGACGATCGATGCGGCGGTCCCACGAGCCTCCGGCGTCGAGCAACCACCCGACGGCGGAGGCGAGACGCTCGGGCGTCGCCCGGTAGCGCACCTCGCGACCCACGCGCTCGGGCGTCGCCAGACCGGCCGCCTCCAACGCCTGCAGATGCTTCACCACGGCCTGGCGGCTGCACGCCAACGGCTCGGCCAACACGGTCGCGGTGGCCGGGCCATTGGCCAGCAGGCGCTGCAGCAGTTGACGCCGCGTCGGGTCGGCCAGTGCGCCGAACAACACGTCCAGCGCATCACCCGCGACCGGCTCGGCACTCACACCCGTGCGCGGGCGTGCACCGACAGTGCCAGCAGGCAGGCGCGCACCTCCCACATCGACTGCTGCGTGCTGCGCGCGAACGCGAGCGGTTGCAGCGGTCGTTCGACGATGTGCACACGGCAGCCACCGCCGGGAAGGCCGACGAGCCCGATGACCACCTCGGAGACCGACGAAGGATCGTCATGCTCCCACCAGTGGAACGTGAGCGATCGCTCCGGTTCCACCTGCACGACACGCACGTGGCGGTGCACGGTGTCGTCGACGACCTCGCCGACCCCACCGACCTCGATCTCGATCGCAGCGTCGTCGACGAGCCACTGCCGCCAGCCGTCGGCCGTGGCGACGAGCTCCCACAACTCTGCTGCCGACCCCTCGAGCTCGATCTCGCGCTCGACGCACACGTCATCGTTCATGGCGCAGGAACCTATCGCACTCGCCGCCTCACGTGCAACCCATCAGTTGCATCTGAGTCGCGCTCGACGTATCGTCACCTGCAACTCATCAGTTGCACAAGGGAGCCGGCATGTTGATCCCCACCGTCATCGAGACCACGAACCGCGGCGAGCGGGCGTACGACATCTACTCACGGTTGCTCGTCAACCGCATCGTCTTCCTCGGCACCGCCATCGACGACCAGGTGACCAACCTCGTCATCGCGCAACTGCTGCACCTGGAGAGCGAGGACGCCGACAAGGACATCTCGATCTACATCAACAGCCCCGGCGGCGACATGACCGGTCTGTTCGCGATCTACGACACGATGCAGTTCATCACGCCCGATGTCTCCACGATCTGCGTCGGTCAAGCCGCGTCGGCCGCCGCCGTGCTGCTGGCCGCCGGAACACCCGGCAAGCGCTTCGCGCTTCCCAACGCGCGAGTGCTCATCCATCAGCCGCACGGCGGGGCGCAAGGGCAATCCACCGACATGGAGCTGGCGGTCGCCGAGATGGTGGAGATGCGACGCCGCATGGTCGACATCCTCCAGGCGGGCACCGGCCAGACCAGGGAGCGCATCATCGCCGACATCGACCGCGACTACATCGTGCGCGGCGACCAAGCCGTCGGCTACGGGTTGGTCGACCACATCATCGAGCGCCGAGTGCTGCCCGACACCGCCCTGCCGGCGGCCATCGAGGCCGCTCCAGCAGCCTGACGGCTTCCCTCGCCGGGCCGGCCGGCAACTACGGTCAGCGCCATGACCACTGGCTGGAACCTTGCCGACATCTGGGAACGCAACGCCGACCGCTTTCCCGATGCTGTCGCACAGATCCAGGGCGAGCGCACATACACGTGGGCACAGTTCGACCGCCGCGCCGACGGCATCGCGCACACGCTGCTGCACGGCGGCGCCCAGCAGCAGGACAAGGTCGCCCACTACCTGTACAACAGCCCCGAGTACCTGGAGAGCATGTTCGGGATGTACAAGGCGGCCCTCGTGCCGGTGAACACCAACTACCGCTACACCGACGACGAGCTCACCTATCTGTGGGAGAACTCGGATGCGGTGGCAGTGGTCTTCCACGGCACCTTCACGTCGCGCTGCGAGCACATGCGGGCCCGCGTGCCGAAGGTGCACACCTGGATCTGGGTCGACGACGGCACCGAGCCCTGCCCCGACTGGGCGATCGACTACGAGACCGCTGCTGCCAGTGCCAGCGAGACCGGCCGCGTCAGCGCTGCCTGGGGTCGCAGCGCCGACGATCTCTACATCCTCTACACCGGCGGCACCACCGGCATGCCGAAGGGCGTGATGTGGCGACAGGACGACATGGTCGGCAGCCTCGACGCACCGTCCAGGCACCCGCTGCCCACCGCGCCCGGCTGGGCGGAGTTCGATGCTCGGATGAGCAAGCCCGGCCCCCGCAACCTGCCGGCGGCACCGCTGATGCACGGCACCGGCGCCTTCAACGCGATGTGGAACCTGGTGCTGGCCGGCTCGGTGGTCACGCTCCCCGGTCGCCACTTCGACCCGGTGGAACTGCTCGACACCATCCAGCACCAGCGTGTGAACAGCATCTCCATCGTCGGCGACGCGTTCGCCAAGCCGATCCTGAAGGCGCTCGACGCCGAACCCGATCGCTGGGACATCTCGTCACTGCGTGTCATCGTCAGCAGCGGCGTCATCTGGGCGGCCGAGACCAAGGCCGGCCTGCTGCGCCACAACGCCCGCCTCATCATGATCGACAGCCTGGGCAGCAGCGAGGCCATCGGCATGGCCAGCAACACGACCACCGCCGACAGCACCAGCAGCGGCACGGCCAAGTTCGCACTCGGGCCGAACACGAAGGTGCTCACCGAGGACGGCCGGGAGGTGTTGCCCGGCAGCGGCGACCGCGGTCGCGTCGCGCTCAAGGGCCGCACACCGGTGGGTTACTACAAGGACGAGGCGAAGACCGCGGCAACGTTCATGGTGCACGACGGTGTGCGCTGGAGCATTCCCGGCGACTGGGCCGAGGTAGAAGCCGACGGCACGCTGAAGCTGTACGGCCGTGGCAGCCAGTGCATCAACACCGGCGGCGAGAAGGTGTACCCGGAAGAGGTGGAGGAGGCACTGAAGACCCACCCGACGGTGAACGATGCGGCCGTGGTCGGCGTGCCCGACGATCGCTTCGGCGAGGCCATCACCGCCCTCGTCGAGCCGCACGCCGGCGACACCATCGACGAGGCCGCACTCATCGCTCACGTGCGGGTGCACCTCGCTGCCTTCAAGTCACCCAAGCGAGTCCTGTCGATCGACAGCATCGGCCGCGCCGCCAACGGCAAGCTGAACTACACCGCACTGAAGGAAGAAGCCCTCCGCCGCCTCCGCGAGCAGTGACCGAGCCCCACCCCCGCGTTACGTAAAGGCTGTCGGCCGTCTACCTGTGGTTCCCCCGCTGAACGTTTTACGTAAAGCGGAGGTGGATGGGTAGGTTCGGTGGGATGAGCGCAGACAACATGGGTTACGACGGCAAGGTAGTCATCATCACCGGTGCGGGTGGCGGGCTCGGACGGCAGCACGCGCTGCTGCTCGCCAGCCGTGGCGCGTTGGTGGTCATCAACGATCTCGGTGGCGCCATCGACGGCAGCGGCAGCGACAAGGGTGCGGCAGAGCACGTGGTCGACGAGATCAAGGCCGCCGGTGGCGAAGCCGTCGCCGACACCAACTCGGTCGCGACGCCCGAGGGCGGCGCGGCCATCGTGCAGACCGCGCTCGACGCCTACGGCAAGGTCGATGTGGTCATCAACAACGCCGGCATCCTGCGCGACAAGTCGTTCCACAACATGACGCCCGACCTGCTCAACCCGGTCCTCGACGTGCACTTGAAGGGAGCGTTCTACGTCACCCAGCCGGCATGGGTGGTCATGCGCGAGCAGGGCTACGGCCGCATCATCAGCACGTCCAGCGCCGCCGGCGTGTTCGGCAACTTCGGCCAGACCAACTACGGCGCCGCCAAGATGGGCCTGGTCGGCTTCACTCGCGTGCTGGCCGCCGAAGGCGCCAAGTACAACATCAAGGCCAACGCCATCGCCCCGCTGGCCCTCACTCGCATGACCGAGAACCTGATGGGTGGCGCCTTCGGCGACAAGCTGGCGCCCGGCCTGGTCTCACCACTGGTGGCCTACCTGGCGCACGAGGACTGCCCCGTGAGCGGCCAGCTGTTCAGCGTGGGTGGCGGCCGAGTTGCACACGTGTTCATCGCCGAGACGCAGGGCTACTTCAAGGAAGACCTCGCCCTGGAAGACGTGCGCGACAACTGGGAGACCATCATCGATCGCGATGGCTTCGGTGTGCCGGGCAACCTCGCCGAGGAGACGGCGATGTTCCTTCCCTTCTTCAAGTAGGTCCCTGAACGGGAGCCGGCGTTCGACCGGCGAGCACACGGGTTCGGAACGTTCCGGCCCCAGCAACCCGGCGGGCGGGCACTACGGTCCGCAGGTGATGATCACCGTCGAGGAGTTCCAAGCCGAGGCGCACGACTGGCTCGCCACGAACAGCCATGATGCGCCGCGCGACTACGGCGCGATCTGCCCACCGGCGCTCGTCGAGGCGGGCCTCGCGTGGCACCGCCGCGTCAATGCTGCGGGCTACGCCGGCATCCACTGGCCCGTAGAGCACGGCGGCCGCGGGCTGACGCCCGAGCACAACGCTGCCTGGTTGCTGGAGTGCGCACTCGCCGGGGTGCCGCCGATCTTCAACATGGTGGGCCTCGTGCTCACCGGTGGCGCACTGCTGCGCTACGGCACCGACGAGCAGAAGGCGCAGCACCTGGCCGCCACGCTCGCCGGCGACCACGTGTGGTGCCAGTTGTTCAGCGAACCTGGCGCCGGCAGCGACCTCGGCGGGCTTGCCACCAAGGCCGAACGCGACGGAGACCGCTTCGTCGTCAACGGCCAGAAGGTGTGGTGCAGCGGCGGGCGGTACAGCAACTGGGGCATCCTCATGGCCCGCACCGACCCCGAGGCGAAGAAGCACGAGGGCATCTCGTTCTTCGTGTTCCCGATGCACTTGCCCGGCGTGGAGATCCGCCCGCTCAAGCAGATGACCGGCGAGGCCGAGTTCGACGAGGTCTTCTTCACCGACGTACAACTGCCGGCCGACCACCTGATCGGACCGTTGCACGGGGGCTGGGGTGTGGGCATGTCGGTGCTCACCAACGAGCGCGGCCACATCGGCACCGCGGTGATCGGCCTGGAGCGTCGGCTGGAAGCGATGGCGCGGATGGCCGACGGCAAGGAGTTGCACCCCGTCGAGCGGCAGCGACTGGCCACGCTGCTGACAACCGGCCAGGCCTACAAGGCAATGGCACAGCGCCAAGGCCCGCAGGCCGGTACGGCCGCAAGCCTGATGAAGCTGGGGATCACCGAGATGATGTTCACGTCGTCGATGCTGCGCGGCGACCTCAGCGGCGCCGATGCGATGCTGGAGGGCCCCGAGTCGTTCGCGATGCTGGCGGCACCCGGCGGTCGCATCGCAGGCGGCACCAGCCAGGTGCAACGGAATATCATCGGCGAACGGTTGCTCGGCCTCCCGAGAGAGCCGAAGGCCTGAGGAGCACCACCATGAGCACGAGCAACGACAACGACCTTCCTCGCTCGGGGAACAACTCCGCAGCCAGCGGCACCAGTGGCCCGAGCATCGCGTTCATCGCACTTGCTGTCGTCGTGGCCCTCGCCGTCATCTTCTTCCTCCAGAACAGCGAGCCCGTCTTCATCGACTTCTGGGTCTTCGAGAAGAAGACCACCATCCGCTGGTCGATCCTGATGTCGGTCCTGCTGGGTGTGCTGCTCGATCGCATCTTCACCATCGCATGGCGCCGGCGGAAGAAGAACAAGGCCAAGAACGAGCAGAACAACTGACCATGCTCGTCCCGTCAACCGACGGTGTCCGGATTGCAGTGCACGACCTCGGCGGCACCGGCTCGGCACTGCTCGTCTCCCACGCCACCGGCTTTCACGGCCGTTGCTACATCCCGTTCGCCGACGCACTCGCCGGCACCCGCCACTCCATCGCGTTCGACTACCGCGGCCACGGCGACACCCCGCGGCCGGCGGGAGCGATCGAATGGCACCGCTACGGCGACGACGCGACCGCGATGGCGCACTGGCTGGTGGAGCGCACCGGCGGCCCGATCGACGCGTTCGGCCACTCGATGGGCGGCGCCTGCTTGCTGATGGCGGCACATCGCGAACCGTCGCTGTTCCGGCGCATCGTCGCCTTCGAGCCGATCGTGTTCCCGCCCGAGGGCATCCGGCCGCCGGCCACCGACGATGCGGACAACCCGATGGTGGCCGGCGCTCGCCGGCGGCGACCATCGTTCCCGTCGTACGAGGCGGCCATCGCCAACTACGCCTCCAAGCCGCCGCTCGACGCGTTCACGCCGTCCGCACTGCAGGCCTACGTGCGCTACGGCTTCGCGGAGGCCCCCGACGGCAGCGTGCACCTGAAGTGCAGCCCCGACACCGAGGCCGGCACGTTCGCCACCGGCGGGGCGCACGACACGTGGGATCAACTCCCCGACATCCGTACCGAGGTGCTGGTGATCGCAGGAGCGATGCAGCCGATGCAGCCGTCGATGATCGCCGAGCGCGTGGCCGACCGATTGCCGAACGGTCGTTACCTGCAGCGCGACGACCTCGATCACTTCGGGCCGATGACCCACCCTGGCGAGATCGCCGACATCGTCGCGATGGATCTGGCGCGGTAGCCGAACGAGGCGGCGCGGCGGCCGGCGACCTCGTCGACCGTCATCGTCCTACTTTCGCGCACCCCTTCTCTACGATGGCGGCATGTATCCGGTGCCCACGAGCCTGTCGCCCAGCCGAGTCGAGGCGTTCACGTCGTGCCCCATGGCATTCCGCTTCGCCAGCATCGAGAAGCTGCCCGAGCCACCCAGCATCCATGCCACCAAGGGCAGCATGGTGCACCGGGTGCTGGAACTGCTGTTCATGCAGCCCGGCACCCAGCGCAGCCTCGTCACCGCGCAACCTGCGTTCGACCAAGCGATGGCCGAGTACCGACGCGACCCCGAGTTCACATTGCTCGGCCTCACCGAGGCGCAGCAGCAGGCGTTCTTCGACGACGCATGGTCACTCGTGCAGTCCTACTTCGCGATGGAAGACCCATCGGCCATTCGCGAGATCGGGCTCGAGATCCGTTTGGAAGCGCAGGTCGGCTCCCTCGGGCTGCGCGGCATCATCGACCGTCTCGAGCTCGACGAGCAGGGTGGTCTGGTGGTCACCGACTACAAGACCGGTCGCGCCCCCGGCCCGCAGTACCAGCAGAAGAGCCTGGGCGGCGTGCACTTCTACTCGTTCTTGTGCGAGCAGGTGTTCGGTCAGCGCCCGGCGTCGATTCGCCTGATGTACCTGCGCACGGGCGAAACCATCACTGCCACCC